>Ga0181588_10000001_pt1 | contig 255764 bp, 174 predicted proteins | sample 071ome_26_FD_148607 | JGI IMG/M metagenome (GOLD analysis project Ga0181588, IMG submission 148607) | Coastal salt marsh microbial communities from the Groves Creek Marsh, Skidaway Island, Georgia - 071409BT metaG (spades assembly) | ecosystem: Environmental > Aquatic > Marine > Intertidal...
CACTCATCTTGTCAAACAATCCACGTCTGATAACCGTCTGACGCGTCCCTACCCCGCGGCGTCCTTCGAATCGCGTCGTCGCGGTTGTCGTCGTGATCGCCTTGATCATATGCATCGTCTTCATGATGCCTCGATCGTGCGCGTAAACACCCGTCGTCGTCGTCGTCGTCGACGTCTGAGGATCACGCACTCCAATCAGTCAACGATCGTTCAAAACCGAAGCAAACAAACTGTTCACATGTCGAAACATTTGACGCGTTAAGACGCGTTTGCGTCGCGCATCGGGCGGATGGATGGTGAAATTCGGATGAAAAAAAATCCACTTTTCCGCGGTCCAATCCCTCGTCGCGGTTTCTGCGCGACGTCGGGCGTCGATCATTAGATTTCTGCGTCGTCACACTTTGCCTCGGTGCTTGCTTTTTGGATAGAAACGAGACACTTGGTGCCGAATCGCGATGTCGCGCGTTGAGGCGGTCATGACGACGCCGATGACGACGAATAGACGTAACACGCCGCGTCGTCGTCTTCGTCGCGCGCGCGGTGTATCGGTACACGCGATGGATGCGTCGCAGGTGGACCCACCGGTAGGTAAGGGTGAAGCGCTTCGACAAGCCAACGAAGCGACCAAACGAGCACTGGATAAAACGGCGAAAAAAGCGGGCAAGGCGAAAGGGACGCGGTCGAGACGGTCGAGTGGGAAGTCGTCGTCGTCGTCGGCGAGGTTAGCGGTGGAGTTGCCGGTGGCGGATGATTCAGACGAGGCTTTGGTGGAGATGACCACTGGGGTGCTGGGTGGGGCATCGGCGAGCGAAGAGTGTACGGCAGTTTTTGGAAGCGCGAGCGCGTGTGCGGCGGCGAAGAACACGCCTGGGGTAATGTATGAGTGCGTATCGATCGATGACGCGTGGTCACCCGCGGATGCGAGCGTGAGGAGCGGGTTGATTGCGTTGGTGGGGATTCCGGCAGAGCGCGTCGCGGCGGCGGCGAAAAAGTGCGAAGCGGGCGCGGGAAGGCCGGTGGTGTGCGTCAACGTCGAGTGGGAGCACGACGGTGACGGTGGCTTAACGTGGGGGATGAACAGACAACAGGCCGGGATCGACAACCAGACGCCGGATCCGGTGGAGGCGTTTGCAAACTCGTTCACCGTTGTCTACTCGTTTCTTCCGCTGAGCATTCAGACGACCATGTTTGGATCGACGACCGAGGGCGCGGTTTTCAAGTGCGTCCGCGGCGGCGCTCCGGCGGGGACGCCGTGGAGAATTTTAGTCAAGGAGAACGGCGCGTACGAACAAGTCGGGGCGATGCAGCGCAGACCGCAACAGACGGATTTAGAGGCGGCGTTGTACAACTCCATCGCAGCAAAGAGTCCCGTGAACGACGCCGTCGGCAAGGCGAGCGGGTTTTTACGCGGGCTCATGAATAATGATAACAAGTAATACATGTTCTTCTCCTAATCTTAGTCGTCATCGTCGCATCCTCATCAACCCGTCGTCTTCAAATTCTCCCATTTTGATGTTTTCACGTTGATACCAACAGCGCTCGCGAAGCCAGGCACACTCAGAGCTTTCAACACTAAATCGTGTGGCGACACTCGCCAGTGTTTCGCGCGCGCTCGACGGAAAGGAAACCACACATGTCGAACTACGGTGCGAGACCGACGGAAGATCAAGGTGCGCCCGCGCGTTTTGACGTCGACGTCGACCCGAGATGCAGTGGTTTACGCGCGCGACGCGGAATCGAATGCGTGTGATTTTAGATGCGAAATTCATCTTCTACTTTTGGCGAAAGACTGACGTTTGCGTCGATGCGTGTGGTTTAAACAGGTCTTTTGAACAGCGAGCGACGACGACGAGGGATCCCGCTTGCGCTGCAAGGCGCCGTGGTCATGGGTCTCGGTTTGGGATTTGCGTATTTGATGTATAAGTTAACCACGGATGATGAGCTAGTTGAAGAGCCGACGATGGTGCACCTCGTTGAGCCCACGAGGTAAAGGGGATGTGATAGATTGTTCTTCGTACTAGCGTTTTGTATTACAGTGAGGGTTTCATTCTATGAAGATTGGTGATGCGCGTATCGATCACCCTCGAAGTTTTGTCGTTTCGTTATTTCGCGACGTCGCACGTCTAGTCATACGCGTTCAAGTCAAAGGTGAGCACCTTTGAGCATGCCTGCGCGACGTCGCGAGTGACGCCGACGAGCGCGTCAGCCTTGTCATAAAAGTAATCCTTGAGTGAAATGACGATGGATTGAACGCCGTGCTTGCCATTCTTGCCATGAGAGCGCTCAGCCATGAATTGGGCCAACTTTTCGACGTTCACCTTGTCGAGCGCCGCGTCGACTTCATCCAACACGAAGAAGGGAGAACTTCTGTACGAGTGGATCGAGAAGAGAAGCGCGACGGCGGCTATGGTCTTTTCACCCCCAGAGAGCTGGTCCATTTCACGGAATCGTTTCGAAGGTGGCATGGCGGTGAAGTTGACTCCGTGCAAAAACGGGTCCTCCACATTCTCGAGGCTGAGGTACGCTTGGCCGCCAAGAGGATGGCTGGCGCTGCGAGTCAGCTCCTTGTACAAGACATCGATGGATTCGGCAATGTGCTGGAAAGCATCCATAAAGGTAGAGCGGCGGCGGTTCCTAACGTTTTCGAAAGCTTCAGAAGCCTCCTTCACTTTGTCTCTCGCCGCCTCCAATTCGATCGTCTGCAACCGCTCCTTCTCCTTGACGGTCTCGTACTGCTCCAACGCCTTCATGTTCGGCTCCAAGCGAGAGAGTTCGAGAGTCAACTCATCGATTGCGATGCGCAGTCTGTTCTCGGTGCCGTCGCGGTCGCTCTTTTCAACATGCTTCAATTCACTTCTAAGGTTCGAGTAATCAATGACGATGTCCGTGTTGGCGGTATCGTCTTTGCCATCGCCATCCACCTCCATTGCGTCCGCCTCGCCACCACCTAATGCGAGTACACGCGGGAGATCTATTTGTTCCATAAAAGCACTCGAGATGATTCCTCCACGAACTTCGCGCAAGGCATCCATCGCATTTTGACTCGAGGAGATGATCTTGTCGAGACGAGCGCACTCTGCGGCGGCGCCGCCGACTTCTTCTTGCAACAACGAGATTCGCCCCATGATCGCCTTGATGGAGCTTCTAGCTACGTTTTGCTCACTCTCCATTTCAGCGAGTGCCGCTTTGGCCTCTTCGAGCTCCTGATTGGCGTCAGATGCAGATGTTTCAAGTTCAGTGAGCTCGGTTTCGTATCTGCGAATCATACTTTCACACGTTTTGATCGGGCTTTGAGTGTCTCGGCTCTTCTCGTAGTTGAGCTGCTCTCTCCATTTAGATCGCTGCGATGCAAACTTGCTCTTCTCTTCCGCTTCTTTCTGCTTACGCAACAAGTGCTCATTCTCATAAACGCGGATGTTTGCAATGTTGAGAGATTTTGTAAAGGAGGCGTAAATCTTGTCGACAATCGCGTGAATCTTCTCGTCGAGCTCGGCAACCTTGGCCTGGCCTTCTTTCATAGCTTTCTTCGCCGTTGTGAGTTCTGGTTTGAACTGATTGAGCGACTTGATAATCACATCCTTGTCTCGACCGAGCTTGGCGAGCTTATCCTTAAGAACCTTCTCGTCGGCTTGCAAGAACTGCACATCCTTCTCAATGCTAGACTTCTCTGAGATGCACTGCTGCTCTTCCAACATGAGAGTCGTCAGACTCTTCATTCCGCTCAGTTCTTCTTCAAGTTTGAACTTCTCTTGACGAGTCTTTTCGACGTCTTGCAAGCTGAAGCGGTTCGCCTTTTCAGCCAAGCCAGAAGACGAGCCACCTGTCAAGCGGCCGCTCTTATCGACGAGCGTTCCATCAAGGGAGACAGACTTGATACGCTGAGCTCCACCGAAAGCCAACTTCTTGGCCTCGTTGTGAGTGTCGCAGACAACGGTATCACCACAAGCAAACAGGATGGCACGCTCGTACGCCTTGTCAAACTGAAGAACGTCGACGACGAGTCGAGCGCTCCCTCCGAGATGGCGAAGTCGCTCATTAATACCCTGAACCTTGATCTCCTTCAACGGAATGAACTGCATGGACTGGATGCGCTGCTCTTTGAGGTACTGGATGCAGTCTTTCGCAGTCTTTGCGTCTTCAACGATGACGGCATCGGCTTCTCTGCCGAGCACCGTGATGACGGCGAGTTCATACTTCTTTTGGCTCACCTTGATCAACTCGGTGAGACGCCCATGGACGCCCGTGAACAATCGCTTCATGGCGGCGATCGCCTCGAGTGCGCGCGTCTCACGTTCATTCTGCTTTCTGTCAGCCTTCGCATCGCGAAGCTTGGTGTTGAGCGCCTCAATCTTTTGCTTGAACAAATCTTGGCGGCTACGAACGGTGCGGCGTTCTTCGTTGAGCTCCTTAATCTTCTTCTCAAGCTCCTTGAGAGTGGTCGCGTTGGTCTTGGCCGTCTCTTTCATGGTTGCTAAACGATCTGCTTCTCGATCTTCTTGTTCTTGAAGGAAAGAGAGGCGCGATTCAAGCTCAGACACCTTGCCAGAAAGACGAGCCGCAGACTCCTCGTCGGTGCCAAGTTGGGACATGAGTTGATCACGCTCCGTCTTGAGCTTGAAAGTCGCGGTACCGGACTCAATCTTCTTTGCATTGTACTCGGCGAGCTGCTCAGCGCTCAAATCAAACTTAGAGTGCTCCGCCGCGCGACGCTTTTGCTCCGCGTCGAAGAGCGCCTCTGCTTGATCGATGCCCACGATGTGCTGTTCCATCTTGGCGATCTCAACAGATTGCGACTCGGCATCCTTCTTGAGCTTGGTCAACTGCGTTCTACCGAGCTCGAGCTTTTTCTGCACGCGAGACTTTTCTTCCTTGATTTGCATGGTGTGCGGCGCGTGACTATCTATCTTGTTTTGAAGCTTTTTCATCTTTTGTTCAAGCTTGAGCATCGTCTTTTGCATCGTCGCCTTTTCTTGTCGTTTCTCGTCGTATTCCTTGGCGTGCTTTTCATTTCCGGCGACAAATTCATCCTTCACAGCCTGCGTGTTTTTCATATCACTGTGTGTGCGTTCAATTTCCTTGTCAATGTAGTGCAACTTAAAGAGGGCGCTTTCCACCTTCATCTCCTTGACACGTTCCTGCATAGCCAAGTGCTTCTCAGCCTCCTCCTTTTGCTCGCGCATCTGCTTCTTCTGCGTCATCAAAGCCTTTTTCTTGGTGAAACTCGTGTGGGCCTCCTCCTCGGCGCGTTGCTTGGCGCGTTGACTCTCCTTAAAGCTCTCGGCGTACTCCTCGGAACCGGAAATCTGTTCGATGAGCGTCGTGAGTTCCTTGGGCGACTTGGAAGCAACAGCTTCGATATCTCCTTGGTACACCAAAAAGTTTCGAGCCTTGACCAAGATACCGTATGACTTTAGACGCTCGTTGTACTCCTCCGACGTCAACCGCTTCCCGTCAATCTCGTAGTGCGTCGCCCCACTCCCCTCGATGACTCTACGAAACTGCACCTCCTGTTCACCCTCCGGCACATACGCCAGCGTCACCCGCGCGCTTCTCCGCACGTCACCCACCTCGGACAAATCACTCGTGTAAATCAAATCCTTAAACGTCGTCCCTCTTAACTGCGCGCTTCTCACACCGAGCACGAATGAGATTGCGTCCATGAGATTCGACTTGCCGCTTCCGTTCGGTCCAATGACGCTCGTAAACTCCTTAAATGGTCCAATCACGTGTCGTCCTTTATACGATTTGAAATTCTCCACCTCAATCCTATCTATCCGTCCTCGCGCCGCAACGGGCGCCGTCACGCTCATCGGCGTCGCCGGCGCGACGACAGCCAGGTCGCCCGTCATGCCGCCCTCTTTTTAAAACTGCAGAAATTTCAAAAAAAACAGACACGACCTCAAACGCTGCGGCCGCCCCCACGCACGCACGAACCGCGCCTCCCCCGACGAAATGAACGTATCACGCGTTTCGGAATCAAACGTCCAGTCGATCGATCCGTGCCTCGGCCGCTCGACCGTCGTTTTACCGCGTCCTTCTTTAACGTCATCCGTCTGTCGCTCGATTCAAAAAAACGAACAAAAGGGATACAAATTCAAACTCGGACCCTATGTGTTATCTGTATGCGTAAACAGTTGTATATCGACAACGTGGCCACTTTTGTGTCGGTGCAGCGCGACAGTTGGTTGCGACGCGACTGACGACAAAAGAAGGACGATGGATCCTGCCGACGATGGCGGGGAACGGAGGAAGAGACGAAGGAACAGACGGTACGCGTACATGACGATGTCTTCGGCGTCGGTTGGCGATTATTTTAGCGTCGGGGAGATGCGAAGACGCGCACCAGAAGTGTTCGATGCGATTGTGGGCATTCGAATGACGGCGGCTGGTGAGGACGACGACGACGGCGACGACGATCTGGAGGCGACGACGACGGCGCGAATGATTTCGGTAGGTGAACGATTGGCGCACGCGGCGTCGCAGAGGACGTTTGAATGGGAGGAGCGGAAGAGGCGGGAGATGGATGAGGAGACGTACGGGGCGAGCGGCGGTTACCGACGAGGAGGGACGGAGGACGAGGAACGGGGCGGCGGTGAGACGCGGTTCGGGGACGCGTTCGCGGGTTCGGTCGGGGCAAGGGAATTGGGACGGGACATGCGTGGGAGCGAGGGTAAAGTGAGCCACGCGTCTTGGCGGAAAGCGATGTTTGAGGGTTGGGGAGCGCCGCATTTGGACGCCGCGGGCGGCCGACGCGCGTCTCGCGACGATGAATCGGAGAGAGACGACGACGCGACGGATGCGGCTCGTTCGGTGACGCGAATCTTGGATTTAGAAGATTATCGCGCATCCGCTGGGCGCTCGACCTCGTTCATATCGCAGGATGAATACGCGAGCCGGTTGATGGAGTTTGAACGCGCGATGCGAGAGCGGTTCTTGGCGGGCGAAGAGCGAGACTTTGACTACTCGGTCGTCGATGACGACGCGAGTCTGGACGAGTTTTGGGGTAAAGAGGCGAGGCAGGATGCCGAGGATAGATACTTTGACGAGGATTAGCGCCGAGTTGTGACAGAATTATTAGCCAAACATTCAGCATTTGTTCGAGTTGCACCTCGTCGAAGAAATTCAGCATTAAAATTAAAAGAACAAGTTCCAGGTGCTACGTACGTCACAACCGCTCGCATCGAGGGCGCAGTGAACGACTCGAAGAGCGCGCGAGAGCACGGAAGAAGAAACTTTGCGTCGCGCGCGACCACTCGTGGAGGTTCTGAGCGATGCAGCGCGACAGGAACGAGCTCGAGCTGACAGCGCTCGCGCGTGAACCTGGAAATAAGACGTGCTTTTCGTGCACAGGACCGGGATCGTTGGTGCGTTGATGCGCGATTTCGCGCGTGGTGGTGACGTCGGATGCTACCGATGATGACGCGGCGCGAACGATCGGCGCGCGTGCCGTCTCGCGCGACTCGGTCGAACTTCGGAAGGCGAAACGATACACTTGGGCGCAAACGCTTTGACTAATTTGAGATTATTTTTAACGAATGACAGGCGCCGCGATCGGTGTGCATGCAACTCGGCGTTTTCGTGTGCACGAGATGTTCTGGGATATTGTGAGTATTCGCCCGTGCGTCGAACGCGTCTCGTTCGCCCTGTTCGCGTGAGGCGGGTAGAGATCTAACCAGACATTTTGTTTTCTTTTCTTTCAACAGTCGAGATTTCAACTTTAGAATCAAGAGCATCAGCGCGTCCACGTTCACGAACGATGAAGTGGCCATGTTGAAGAGCAAAGGAAACGATCTAGCGAGAAGGACGTTCTTAGCGCGGTATCAGGATCGGCTGCCCACCTGCGGTGACACGGTTCGCGGGAAGACGTTCATCAAGGAGGCTTGCGTCGACAGACGTTACTACGACGACGGCACGGCGAGTGCGGCTGCGCCTGTGCAGCAGGCGACGGCTGCGCCTGTGCAGCAGGCGACGGCTGCACCAGTGGCTCCTCAACCGGCAGCTCAAACCTCAGCGCCCGATCTCTTTGGTGGCTTGTTCGATGCACCGCAACCCGTACAACAGACGGCGCCGCTGGCTCAGGCACCCATGCCAACTTCGGCTTCGGCCCCGGCGCCAGCCCCGGCCCCGGCGCCAACTGCAGACATTTGGAACGCGTTTGACGCGCCGGCGCCACCAGCGCCACCAGCGGAACAACTAAGTGCAGTACCAGCGTTCGCACCGCCACCCGCGGCACCTAGACCTGCCACCCAACAGCAACCAGCTCCGGCGTCGGCTCAGCCAGACTTGTTTGGTGGGTTGACTATAGAGACCCCTGCCGCTCAGCCTGCTGCCCAGCTCGCTCCTGTTGAAGTCAGTACTTCTGCGCCGTCGCGCGCCGCGCTCGAAGAGGATTTTTGGAGTATGCCGCAGGCTCCACGGGTACCCCCTCAGGCACAGTTGCAAATGCCTGGAATGCCAGGGATGCAGATGCCTCAGCAACATATGCAGATGCCTGGAATGCAAATGCCGCAGCAACACATGCAGATGCCTGGAATGCAAATGCCGCAGCAACACATGCAGATGCCAGGGATGCAAATGCCGCAGCAACACATGCAGATGCCAGGAATGCAAATGCCGCAGCAACACATGCAGATGCCAGGAATGCAAATGCCAGGAATGCAAATGCCAGGAATGCAAATGCCGCAGCAACACGTGCAGATACCGGGGATGCAGATGTCAGGAGCTCCACCTCAAATGCACGCGCCCGCACAAGCTCCACAGCCTGCGCAGCCATCGGCACAAGTTGAGGAAGAACCAGAAGAACCGGATCCTTTCGCGTCGTTTGGCGCGTTGACCGGGATTCCTTCAAAAGTAACAAAGAAACCTGAAACGAACGGAGCGTCTACCGCGCCGCCGCCGGTCGATTTCGTGAGTAACGTTTCGATTCAAGAGCCGCCTGCACAACCACTCGCGGAGATTCCTACCACGACTCCTGTGAACGCACCATCGAATGGGATGTCCATGGAGCCACCCGTCGCGCAACCCGCAGCTGTTCCTGTGAACGCAATGCCGATGCCTATGCCGATGCCCGTGCCGACTGAGAAGCCAGCGAATCTGGGATCGATGGGATTCCCGTTGCCCGCTTCTCGCCCACCAGAGCCGGCGACCGATGCGCACCAGGCGATGATGTTTGAAGACATGAAGAATCATACGGCGGGAGATTCCTTTTCGTTTGCGCCGGTAGATTCACCGCCGCACAGCGTAGTAGACAAGCCGGTTCAACCTCCTGTTGCCGCCGCGCAACCTGTCGCCGCTCAAGCGACTGCGGCAGCGACGCAATACAGTGCAGATAATCCTTTTGCATTCTTCTAGAAAATCGGTCGAGGCGCGACCCGCACTTAGCACTAATTAGAAATAACGATTCGATGTCAACGCAAATAGATAAATGGAATTCTCACGTGCGGCAGCTAGCTACTGGCTATGTTTTAGTCCGCGCCCACTAAATTTTCAACGTCTTCTCGTAAGCCTCGATGGATTTGAATAGCTCGGAAAAGTTACCCTTTCCGAACCCGCCGCATCCCGCCGCCTGCTCGAGTTCGTTAGTTTCTGGTTTCTTACGCATGCATCCCACGCGCTGAATAATTTCTAAAAAGAGCGTCGGGCGATCGCCCACTGGCTTGGTGAACACTTGAATCAACACGCCTTGGTCATCCTTATCAACGAGTAGACCGAGTTCTTCAACGAGGGCGTACTGCTCTTCAGTGAGAGCGTCGCCAATCTTATCTTTGAGCTTTCGATAGTAATCATCACTCGCCGGCGCTTGAAAGTCAAAGCCGCCGCGCATAAACGAGTACTTTCGCATCTCGCGAACCGTCGTAAAGATGTCATCCGTCTTGAGCGCCAAATGCTGCAAACCGGGTCCGTTATTCTTCTCGAGGTAGGTTTGAATCTGGCTTTTACGCTTCGTACCAAAGGTTGGCTCGTTCACCGGCAGCAAGACAAACTCGTTGTTGTTCGCCAACACCATGCTGTTCAAGCCGCTATCAATGGTGCCAATGTCCTCGGCGGTAAACTCGGCAAACTCGTGAAAACCGGTGAAATTCATAATGTACTCCACCGTCTCGAGTAAATTATGCACGTTACCAACGGCGTGATCGAGTCGCTGCAACCCGTACGACACTTGCGGCACTTCGGGCGTGGCGACGTAATTACACAAATAATCGCCATTGAAACCGTCGTGCGTGCTCACAAACCGCAACACGACATCGCCGTACAACTCAACCTCTGAAATGATCTGTCTGCCCCGGACGCACCCATCATCCTTTTCGTGTTTAAGCTCCACGGGTTCGAGTACGCCCCGTCCACCCCGTCGCACTGCCGCCTCGTACGCCACCCTCGCGTCTGCGACTTCCAAACCGACGGCGCGCGCCGCGAAACCGTGCCTTTTGAAAAATGTCACCATCGTTTCCGCATCGTGTCCAGGGTGCCCCACATCCTCCACATTTGCCGCCCCCGCAACATCCACATCGCTCTCAACGTTATACGGCGCGGTAAACGCGAAGACCAAATCGTTCGATTTCATCACGTACGACGCAAACCGTCCGTTCCCCGTGCTCGCGTCGCTCTTACACCGCAGGCTCATCCCCAACCCAACCCCGAACCGCGACGCCGCAATCGTCGCGTCTCCGCTCCAAAACTCGACGTGGTGAAACTTGACGCACTCGAACGCATCGCTCATCGGGTTGACGCGGACAAAGTTTTTACATCCAACCAGTTTCAACGCCGACGACGTCATCGAACGCTATCTTTATCACTTCGATGACGGCACTTTCAAACCCTCTGTTCGTTTGTTTTAAACGGAATCACCGCGTCGGGGGGACGCGCGCGCGCGTCAAAGCGTCGGCGGGAAATCCCCTCCTCCGTCGTCGCCGCCCGGTCGCGTCGGGGTCCGCCCGGTCGCGTCGGTGAGTGACGGTGCAAAGGCGCCCTCCTCGATGGAAAACATCAAACATATACATACCGTACTGTTAACACATACACATGAGTGTTGTCGTGAAAGCCGCCGCCAGGCGGATGCGCGCGCGCAGTCAGACGCCGACGCGAGGGTGGTGCGTCGCGCGACGAGAACGGAACGGAACGGAACGGAACGGTCGTGATACCACCGCGCGACGTCATGTCGTCGGCATCGAAGGACGACGGGACGACGACGCTGCCAAAGGAGACGGAAGCTGCGCTGGAAAATTTCACGAGGTGCGTCGCGAAACTCGAGACGGCGCTGGACGCGTTCGCGAACGTCGAACGGCGAGCGATGGAACGCAAGCTTCGGCCACTGGAACGCGCGGAGGTGCACTTGATGGCGGCGCGGGCGACGACGACGCTGTTCGGGATGTACCTGAAGACGCTCGGGGTGGACCCGGGGAGACACGCGTGCGCGAAGGAGCTGAAGAGGTTGGACGCGTTCGAGGAAAAGATACGAGCGACGCGAGCGAGAGTCGGGGACGGGGACGTCGGGGCGAGCGTCGTGGGGAAGCGGGAGATGGTTTCGTTGGAGGAGGCGGCGGAAAAGATACGGCGGGGCGTGGGGTCGGCGGAGGAGTTGCTCAAGGCGAGTTTAGTGGAGGCGAGCAAACGAGCCGCCAACTCGGACGCGGAACTGGACACCAGGACGAAGAAGCGCGGAACGGCGGGGAAGAAGAAGGCGCCGTCGCCGTCGTCGAAAAAGTCGAAGAAGTAGTAGGTGCGACGATGCTGTTCGTAAAATCCGAGTCTTGTAGTCGGTGTGTAAAAACAATTGATGTGTACCGGTAGAGTTTTTGTTCGCGACGGCGTTGAATTGAATATACTTTTAGTTCATGTACTGTTACAACATGTTCCGTCGCCGAAACGCTCGCGTAGCTCGATGCAATCTCTCGCATCGCAATCGGAGTCGTTCCACTGACGCACCATTCAGGACTAATACAGCAAAAAAAGAAACAAAAATCTACAGTTACACGCCTCTCACGCGGCGGGCGTCGCCGCGCGACGAGGCCACATGTGCGTTCGACGTCGTTTGCTAATATGCATGTCCACCACCTCGATGGTTCGAGCTGGGACGACGACGGCTGACGACGCAATTCTGGCGACGCTGTTTTCGAAAGCGCCCGCGGCGCTACTCAGGGCGTCAAATCTTGGGCTCGACGGTGCTTCTCGCTTTGCGGGAGAACGCTTCTCCGTCGTCTTAATTTGAGCGAGCGCGGCAGTCTTGTGCCCCGTCACGACGTTGGCGCCACCGACACCAGGGGACGACGGCGGTTTGTTGGACGTCTTGTGTCCGCCATCCATTGCCATTTTGGTCGCATTCGTGCTAGTGCGCGGTTTGATGCCTTTTCTCGGCGAAGAAGGCGCCGAGCTCTCGTTGCTCTTCACCTTCATCTCGTGCAGCATTTGTAAAAGCTCTGGCTGAGTCATGCTTTGCAACGTCGGAATTTCATCCCGATAATCGTTGATATCCATGTTGGTACAGATGGCACCGCCCTCGACGGACGCCTTGAAAATTGCGGCTCGATCGTAAGCCCTCGCCGCTTCCTCCTCGCTGAAGAAAAAACCGAGGTGAAGCTGCTTGCGTTGCACGTTGATTTGCGCGTGAAACTTTCCCGTCTGCCTGAGCAGCGAGACGCCTCGATACAACGACGTCCGAGAATCGTGTTTACGCGCCTGAGCCTTGAGATTGGTGACGATCTCCTTGTGCACCAGCTTACTCTGCCTTCTTCGCTGCTCCTTGGTGTTACTCTGCTCGGAATCCGTCTCACTCGGTGGAGATTTCTCCCGAGCCGCCTTGTTCCACGCAAACGCGTTCGTCCCGTTGTTCGCCCCGGGCGTCGTCCCAACCTCGCTCTCGCTCGGACTCGACCGCGCCGCGACCGCCGCCACGGTCAACGGCGGACACACCGGGTGTTTACTCACCGGACTCACCGGCGCGAACGACGCCAACGCAGACGCAGACGACCGTCCGCTTCCCCCCGAACCTTGTTCCTCCGCTTTCGCCTCTCCGCCAATCGTCCCAGTCGTCCCAGTCATCCCGACCGCCGGTCCTTTCCCGTCTCGCGTCTCCTTCGCCCCGCCCCGCGTCATCCGTTCGTCTCCCATCGCCGTCGGTTCACCCGAGCGTCGCGACCGGTCTCGCATCGCCCGCGGACCCGAACCCGGAACCGGAATCGCGACCGATTCGTCGAACACCAAAAGCGCGCGTTCCCCGAACGAACAACCGACTCGAGCGCTTTTTCGACGTCGCGCCTCCCAATCTTTCTCCTCGAGAATTCAACGCGTCGGTCGACTTTAAACGTTTACCCGGAACCGGGACGCGTCGACGCGAACGCGACGAACGACGAACGCGAACGCACCGACGAACGACGCGGTGTGTCGCCGGTCCGTCGGTCCCCGTCGACGCGACGCCCCGACGTGATGATTGATCGATTGATTCCCGTCGAGAGGAATGAATGCGTGAATCTGAGTCTGACTCGCGTTCGCGTCGCGACTCGTCCTTGTCCACGTCAGCACTCGCGTTGATTTCGAGAGAGATCTCAGTGTGAGTGTATACCCACACACACAGACAGAAACACAGACAGAAACAGAAACACACACACACACACCGCCCACGAACGTCCTACGGAAATGCGTACGTGTGGTGTACTGATGGTGTTAAAAACCCCACACTACTAGTACACGAGCGCGCACGCACACAGATCGCTCGAAATATCTCGCAAGTCTCAGTCTCAGTCTCAGTCTCGCGAGCGCCGGGTCGCGTCGAACGAGCCGAGCCGAACCGATGATGTCCCGAACCGAGTCCCGAACGAGCGTCGAGTCCCGAACGAGCGCCGAGTCCCGACCGAGCGCCGCTCTCGCCGGGAGGAACCGGGTGAGCCTAGAGCTTTAGTGATTGGTTTTACAACGCGAGGAAGGAATCAATCGGTGAGGGACGAAAGAAACGACCGGACCGGACTGGACGCGACCGACCCGGGTCAGCCGCACCACGGGAGCGAACACCGACCGTCGCTGGGCGGCGGACCGATGACGACGACGAAGAGAAAGAGTAAAACGACGACACCGATGACGCCGGCGACGGAAAAGGAGTTGGATGTGGCGAAATTTAATACGCGATCCTCGTCGTCGTAAATCTGTTGCTTGGCGTCGGCGTCCGGAGACCGTCTGCGCGCGAGCCAAAGGAACCCGGGCGAGCGAGCGTCAGTCAGTCTTCTCTCGTCGACGCGCGCGAACACGCGCGATCATCCATCCCACGCGCGAAAAGAAAGGAGACGAAAAATTCCAAACGCACCTCTTGCTCTTAAATTTGGTCTCGACGTAATCCCCGGGCATTTTCGCGTCTTCGCCGACAAAGTCTCGCTTGAACGCCCTCCAGGCCCCGTCCCAGTCGTTTTGTACATCTTGTCCCCGCCCTTCCCCGTCGTCCCCTGACGCGCGCGTCGAAACGCGTCCCGTTCGTCCGCGCGAACGAATCACAGCCTTTCGCGCCACCGCAACGTCGACGCGGGACGTCGACGTCGTCGTCGTCGCGACGTTCGCGCGCGCGAATCGTAGATGCTTCGCCGAGCACAACATTTTGTTTTGCGCGTTTGCTTCACAAAAACGCGCGCGCGCGCGCGTAACAAGGAGAAGAAGAAAAAGGAAAGAGTGTGAAAACCAGTCAACCGTTCCCGCGCGCGACGAATGCGACGGACCGATCGGTGACGCGCGGACGTATGGACGTCGGCGCGGAAATCTCTGACGACGTCGTGAGTTTTTTATGCTTCCGAGACGAGACGAGACGAGACTATGTGCGTATGCGTAAATAGTTTTATACGTGATGACACAGGGCGCGCTCGACACACATTCGTCTTTCTGTCACACGTCGACGCGATGCGCCGAAAAACGACGGCAACGGGGACGGGGACGGCCAAAAAGCCGGGAACGGACCCGCGCGTAATGTGCGCAAAGTTTGCGTCGGCGAACGCCGAGTTGGCACGGGCGAACACAAAGGTACGGGTGATGGATGACGGTTCGCGTTCGTCGGATTTGCGCGTTTGTCTGGGACGCGCGAGACTGACGGTTGTCGTTCAATCTAATCGCCGCGATACCGCGTGGTTTCGCGGTGATTACGCACGGATGGAAATATAGTTGAAAGCGTCGGCGCTCGAGGCGTGCGCGCGGGCAGAGTCTGCGATGGCGGCGGAACGGATGTTGACGTCGGCGTTGAAAGCCGTTCGGCGAACGGTGGATGAGGAGAAGAGAATGTGGCTCGAGGAACTGCGAGAAGCGAGGAACGAGACGGCGCGGTTGCGCGTGGAGCTCGCGCGCGTGCGGACAAATGATGCTGAGTCGCGGAGCGTATCGACAGATTCGATTTATGTGTTTGCGGATGACGCGTCGTCGGCGTCCCGCGAGGACGACGCATCGATGGAGGATCAAGACTCGGCGACTCTTCGCGAAGCCGCCGAGGCGCTGAGAGCGTTGTCCATCACTCTGTGCGATGCTGCGAGCGAGCGAAAGGCGTTACAAAACGTGAATCGCACGCCTACGTCGACCCCTCAGTCATCGAGCGTGGTGAAGAGACAACCATTCGCGGGCGAGACGGCGAGACGAACGCTCCGTGCTCGACACGCCATGCGAGCGGTAAATTACACCGAACCGAGCCTCAAGGTGAAAATGCGACGCCAAGACATCCCGAATATCACCGTTCCAACCCGTCCCGATAGTTCTCGGCCGAAATCACCCGCAGAAATCTTCGCAGAGATCCCGCAATTGGCGCCCGAATCGGCGGCATCATCCGTCCGCTATGCGTCCAAACCGCGCCGAACGGCATCCGTCGGCGTAGATTACACCGAGCCCGATCTCGTGCGCAAAATGCGCCGAGCCTGATGCTCTGTGCTATTTGTTTCTCAATTTCGACTTCGACAGCCCGGTCGCATCGCTGAGAAGCGATCGAAAAGGCTACATTCCAGAGTCGGATTATTTGTTCAAACAGTTGTAAATAAATCTCAAACAGTCCATCCATCTTCACAACCGAACGCGCGACTCGAACGGCGATGCGCGCCGGTTCGATGGCGATCGCCGCGCGCATCTTCGCGATCGTTTTCGTTTTGCCGACAGCAACGATTGCCGCGCCGTTGACGGCGATAGGCGCGCCGTTGACGCCCGTCGATGCGTTGACGGTTGAATTTACATCCGCGGCTCGCGCGTCGTCGTATTCGACCGCGTACGCTGTCGGCGCGAAGGATATGACGGCAATCTCGGTGTCGTCGACGCCGACGAGCGCAGTCATTGCGAGCGTCGCGGATGTCGGGCCGTGTGAGGGGTTGTTTGTGTTTGAAAGCCGGCGGAAGTCTCTGCCGAGAGGAGTCTCACGGACTAGGCTCGCTGTTACGTGCGCGGAGACGTCTTCGTTTCTCGTGTACGCTGTCAATGCGGATGGGAGCGGGGCGAGGAGGATTGTGGAGATTAAAAATGAGGCTCGGATACAGAACCCTCGGGATTTGGTGGTGGTGAACGATACGCTCGCGTTCATCGCTTCGGCGGCGCACTCGCGTGTGGTGGCGGTTCGCTTGGATTCGAACGAAGAAGACCCGCCTGTGATTGGGGAGTCTTTCAAGCTTTCCGGGGTTGATACATTGACTTTAGGGCCTTTGGAACGGGAGACGCTGCGAGTGATGAGCGGTGCGGCGCGTAGAGTCACGACGCTCAAGTACACGCCCGCGGGGACGTTGCAACTCGTCGGTAGCACAAAGGATAGTCGATTAGAAAGCGCGAGCGGGACGTGCGTAGGCGTCGGAGACAGCAGTGATAGGTTGTATACCTACGTCGTGTCGCCGAAAAAGCTCGGCGGAACGCTCTCCATCTTGAACAGCTCCGAGTTTGGCGCCCCGCAGTATCTCGTCGGCGTGCATGCTGGCGGAGCCCCGAACGCCGATTCGGAATCCGAATGGTCCCCCGTTGCCCACGTCAATCTCAAGGGCGCCACCGACGTTAGCGTCCACGGAAACCGCGCGTACGTCGCGGCGAGCACACTCGGTGCCATCGCTATCGTTGATCTATCCGAACCTTCCCGTCCGACGGTCGCGGATACGCTCCGTTCGCCCGCGCTCGCCGGCGTGAACAAAGTGTCGGCTTCTCCAGACGGCAAATTCCTGGTATCGCTCGTCAACGGTACGAGTGCCGTCATCGCCAGCGCCGACGACGCCGTCGTCGCGGCTGCATCGAAGCGTCGCAGATTCACGTAGTTAACCATCGTTGGTAGCGTTCCCGTGCGCGTTAGTTAGTCGAGTCATTAGCATCCAATTGTAACGTCGTCGTAGCAGTGTTCGTTTGCCAAAGCGCCAAACCCTCACCACTCGCCGCCTCACTTGCCGACACCGTTGCCGCCGACACCGATGGCGACAGCCTCCCTCTGTGCCGCGACGACGATGACGACGACGACGACGACGACGACGCGCGTGTTCTCGCGTTCTACTGCGTCATCACACCCCGCGCGGGCCCATCGCGTCGTCGGTTCGCGCGCAAACCCGAAGAGGCGAACGACGCTGGCGGCTGCGACCGAGGAAGACTCGACTTCGTCGTACATCCCGGGCCATCGGTCCGTGCTCGCGGGAGAGATTCATCGCTACGAGGCCAAGGAGGAATACTCGAGGTACGTCTGCGGGTGTGCGTGGAACGACTGTCGATCGCGCGCGAGAGAGAGAGAGTCGAATGAGAGAGACCACTGACGCTTTTTGCGCTTTTCACCTTTCGAGTAGATTTGATAGTTTGGATGCGCATAGAGAAAAGTTTACGAATGCGTACGCGTACGATGTGAAGACCAAGGTGGCGGCACCGGCGAGGTATAGGGTGAAGCTTCCGAGAGGGTACGATTCGAAACGGGAAAAGCCGTACTCAGCATTGATTTGTGTTCCGGGCGAGGCGGGCTTTGGACCGAGGGACGGAAAGACGTCGTTGATGACGAGCGTTTCGAAGAAGAGATGGAACGATGACCACGATGTCGTGATCGTAGAGTTGGGTTTCAACACCCCGACGTGGTTGAACGATTCTTCATCGGTGAACCACGAGAGTTATTTGTTGAAGGTTGTCCTCCCGCACTTTTTGGCGGCGCACAACATTGGTAGAATGTCCCTATTGGGATACGGTTCTGGGGCGCAGGGCGCGCTTAGTTTGCTCGCGAGGATGCCGACGACTTTCGATAGCGTCGTCGCCGCCGACGCCCCGGTGCTGGGAGGTTTTAAGAGCGCCGTGCACGAGTGGGGCGCCGAAGACCTCAATCGCGGCGCGAATTGGGGCTCCTGGAACATCGCCTTTCCAAAGGATGAAGATTTCGACGCCTACGACGTCGCCAATCTCGTCAACGATCCGTGGGTGCGCGATCAACTCAATTATGAAGCCCCACGCATCGCCATAATCCCGGGTAAGAAGACGGTGAACGAGCTCGGTGATTTCACAAGGCTTCTCGACGACGCCGGTGTTCAACACGACGTCGTCTCTGGTTTCGAAAACGAAGACATCGGTCGCGAGGGCGACTGGATAGACGCCGCGCTCAACTGGCTCGCTCCGAAAATGATTGCGTGATTTCGTCGCGACGCCGTTCGGTCGGTAGTTTCACAACCAAGCCGTGTACACGTTGTAACAACATACTTTTCTTTACATTCCAAATTTCAGCCGCCACCGCGAACGAATGAAACAAGCAGTCAACCGCCAGTTCACGCCGCGAAGAAGACCGGACCGCGACGCGGCAAAAAGCACAAGAGAACCCAAAGGTGCATCATCATGGCGGCATCGGATGCGTCGTCGACGAAGCGCGTCATCATCGCGGGTGACGCGAGAGACTCATTCGACGCACTCATCGCTCGGGTGGAGACTGTGCACGCCAACCCGAAAGCAGGTCCGTTCGACGCGGTGTTCGTAGCCGGACGGGTGTACCCAGGGGACGACGCGGAAAAAGCGATGGAAGCGTACGCGTCTGGGGAGAAACGGGCGCCGATTCCGGTGTATTTCATCGATGCGGATGGAGAGAAAGGATTGGAGTATGCGAGAGAGAGAGCCGCTGCAAACGCGAACGCCAGTGGGGCGTCGCCAGTGCTCGAGATTGCGCCGAACGTATACATGCTGAGTGAATCTCGGGTTTATGACTTATGCGATGGGTTAAAGGTGGCGGCGATGCCGGGGAGGTTTGATGCATTGTCGTACGAAGACGCGAGTGCGTTGGGTAAGTCTTCTGCGAAACGCAACGGCGAAACCACAGAGGACGACGTGGCGTCGATGCGAGAGAGCTTCGAGGATATGAAAAAGAAGGATGTTGTGGATATTTTCCTCACGAGAGATTGGCCGGCGGGGACTTTAGACGTGCACGGACGCGAGGTTGGACGCGAGGCGAAAAGCGCAAGTTCCACAGGCAGCCCAGCGTGTCGGGCGTTGGCGCTGACGCTCGCTCCGCGGTATCACTTTGCCGGATCGCACCCATTTTTCTTTGATCGAGAACCCTACATCAACGCGAAGAACGATCCGAGCGCGTCGTCGTGGGTGACGAGGTTTATCAATCTTGCAACTTGCGCTAACGAAGACGGCCAAAAGTGGATGCACGCCCTGAAAGTTGAGCCTGGATCCGTCATCGATCGAGCGGCGTTGTGTCGAATTCCGCCCGACGCAGGACCAAATCCGTACACGCAGGCGCCGGGGCAAAAGCGCCGTGCGCAGGATTTAAAACCGGATTGGAGAGATGGCGCTGCCGGTGCGACTAAAAAGCCAAAGCGTGAGACGACGACCAGGGAAATCAAGGGAGACGTCGATAAGACGATTTACGTCCGTAACCTCAACTGGAAAGCGGACGAGGGTGCAATTTCTGAGTACTTTGGCGAATGCGGGGAGCTCGTCGACGTGAGACTAGCGAGAAAACCCGACGGTCAAAGCCGAGGATTTTGTCACATTTCCTTTGCTACTCTTGAGGGTGCTCAAGCCGCGCTCGAACGTAACTCGGCGTCCTTCTTCGGGCGCGACATCGTCGTTGAAATGACGACGGGTAAGCCAATGAGGCGAGAGGCGCGGCCGCCCGCGGCTCCTCCGGGTGGCTGTTGGTTTTGTCTTTCCAATGAAAAGGATGTGCACCTCGTCGCAAGCATCGCCAACGAGTGCTTCTTGAGCATGGACAAGGGAGGTCTCACCGCTGAACACTGCCAAGTCATCCCCGTCGAGCACTTGCCGTCCTTTGCGTGTTTGCCAGAATCCACCGCGTCTGAAATGTGGTCTTACTTTGACGCCCTGCGTCGGTACGCTGCGACGAAGGATCAACAGCTCGTCATCTTTGAGCGACATCTCGAACTGCGTAACAAGGGAGGTAACCACTGCCACATGAACTGTGTTTTGGTGAACAACGACAGAGCCAAACTCGCGGAGAAGATTTTCAATCAAGCTGCCAAAAGGTTGGATTTTGCGTGGACTAAGCTCGACGCGCCCGCTTCGGCGCTCGACGCTCAAGCGGCCATCACCGCGGCAGTGGATGAAGGTGAATACTATGCGGTGCACCTACCAGATGGCTCCATCCTTGTTCGGGCGATTGCCAAGGGTGAGAAGCACTGGATGCAACTCGGTCGTGAGGTTATTTCCCATCTCATCAAGGCGCCAGAGCGAGCGAATTGGCAGTCGTGCATGGAGGATGAAGAAAAGGAAACGGCGCGTACCACCGCGTTTGCCGATGCCTTTGCGGCTTTCGATCCGACAAAACAGGAATGATGACGACGATTGATTCCACGAATCAAACCAACAGTCCCTTTAGCTCGATTACTTGGAATTGAAGACTTATTCGTTAGCAATCACCCTCACCGCGAATCGTCGACTTCTGGACGATTCACTTTCATGGTTTGTACGTGCCTCTCCGCAAGAGTGTGCCACACTCTTCGTCTCGTCACGGCGGCTTCGAGCCGCCATGGCGCTCGGAGAAGCGGTACACGCGGTGCAACGCCCGACAACATCATACAGCGTCGCCGCTTTTTCCAACTTTTCCCGCCCATGGCTCGCTCTGTACGGTCGACGGGCGCCGCAGAGGGTCATCGAAGTGCCCGACATTTTACTCGCGCTCGATGAAAACTCTCTCGTTGAAATCGCCAAGCGCATTGGCCCGCGCGCGCTCGCCAGGCTCGCGTGCACGTGCTACGCGATGCGACAATTTGTTCACGCCCGCGAGGACGTGTGGAGACACTTTTGTCTCGAGGCGTTCGCGCACAGAGAGTTGGGTAAGAAGACTAGGGAGCTCTGTGCCAAACTCTACGGAGGTTGTTGGCGTGGCATGTTCATGAAACGGTTGAGGCTACGCACGGATGGGTTGTACGTCTCGAGAAACACATACATCAAGCCCGGGACGAAGACCATGGATCGAAACGTCGATCCCGTACACCTCGTCGTCTGGTTCCGTTACTTTCGGTTCTTCGCAAACGGAGCGTTTTACTCAAAGACTTCTCCCCAAAAGCTCAGAGTGGAGGCAAAGGTTCTGAGGGATTCCGCCGCGTGTGCGCGGTCGACGGAGGTTTCTCACGGCGGGTTCACGATAGATCGCGAGGATAGGGTGCACTGTCAAGTCATACGCACCACGTCGTCTGGATCAATGTCCACGACGCATTTTTGGACGAGACTTCGACAAACGAAACCGGGCGCTTCCAATCGCATCGACATGGTCAAAATCGCCATGGTTGACGGCGATAACGAACCACCTAGCCCAGACGAGGACGAATGGGCCTCCATAGACGATGAAGAACACCTTTACCGACGCGGTCTCGGGATTTCAGCGCACAAATTCGACGGTACCGCAGAAGTTCGCATCGCCAACCGCGGCATGTCCACGCTTGTCTTTGTCCCGTGGGACGAGGTCAACTCTCACGAAATCAATAAAGGTGTCGATGAGATGGACTTTTACGTCACTGGGTAACGCGTGGCGTCATACATTCGCGTCTTCCATCCCGTAATCACTCGTCGGTGTAGGTAGAATTCTTTTCAGTTGTTGTAACACTAGCGCCAATTCTTTGAGCAGAACCAACTGAGAACAAAGTAGTGGGTCTGACTGTGACGTGACTCGCGCCTCAGACGTCGACGCGCGGGCGAGTGCGTGCGACGGCACAGACCACAGGAGAGAGAGTCAGTCGCGAGACGTCAATCGCGAGAGGCGTCGACGCGAGCCCGCGCGAAAAACCGCTCGACAACGTTGACGACGAAGAACGACGACGCGGCGGTTGGGGAAAACCTAAAAAGTTTTAAACGCAGCGATACGAGTGGAAATGGACGGTGGCGCGACGTTCGATGACGCGGGGTTCCGACAGCGATCACCGGAACCGGAACCGATGGCAGCCACGGTCGCGAGCGAGGACACCGGGATGAGGGACGCGACGCCGGTGGCGTTGGAGGATGTGGGAGGAGAAGTCGTCGATTCGATCATCATCTCTCACGATGACGCGAGATTTTTGATCGGGTCCAGGGGATCGACAAAGGCAAAGTTAGCCAAGGTGAGCGGGGCGAGATTGGAGGTTTCAGCCGTGGATCCGAACGCAGAGAATGGGAACCAGCGGTTGGATATCAAGGGTTCAGCTGCTGCGCGAGCGAAAGCCAAGAGGTACTGCGAGTGGGTGCTCAGACAGAGAGTCGGTACCATCGTGGTGGACACTTCGACGCAAAGTGATGATGTGACCATTATGGATGTACCGGCTTCGTGCACGGCGTATATCACAGGACACGCTGGAAGCGGTTTGCGTCGGATTGAAGAGAACAATTCTTCGTTGATGTTTTTCGGTAAACCGACGACGGACCCGGAGGACGCGCCAGAGAAGCTCATCATCTGTGGATCGCGAAAGGCTCGTAGAGGATCTGAACTCTCGGTTATGAGCTCTGTGGAGAGGAGGGATCCGGGCACGTACGTCGGTGAAGATGGGAAGCTCAAGGTTAAGTTTGACCAGCCTGGGGATGGTCTGAATGACGGTTGGGGTTTCGATGTCTTTCCGTTTGCAAACGACGAGGAAGTGAAATTCGCCGTGGGCGCTCAGGTAGGTTTTCTAGCCTTTTCCGCGTCTTTCTTCGATTTATAGTTTTGTCTTTTTTCCTCGTACGCATGACGAGTAGATCCGTTCGGGGCACAACCATGTCGAACGTTAGATCACTCGAGCTCTCTCTCATGCGAAAAGTAAAACTTTATGGAAATATGCGGGTGTTTTCTGTCTCGCCACTGTGGGCCAGTATGCCGTCCAGTGAGTGAACGCTTTCATGTCTACCCGTACATTCTTCGTCTCTATTTATTTCCGACTTGCCTTTATACGCTCTTCACGTGAGCGACTGTCGCTAACCTTTTCTCATCGTACTTTCGGTACTTGCAGGGAAACACTAGAAAGAAGGTTGCCGCAGCTTCTGGATGCAGCTTTGAATACGTTGGGATGTTGGGCGTCATGGCTGGCATTCAAGAAGCTCGCATGCGATGTTGGGACTATATCAAATGGATCATGAAGCAAATGAAAGGAACACTTCACGAGCACCTCGCGTACAAGGACCGATCCGACGTCACCGTCATGCACGTAAAGTCTGGACACGGAGGCATCAGCCGAGTGTACGGCAAGAATGGAGACACCTTGCGCGAGATTGAGAAACGGACCGCCACGTGTGTCTTCAACATGCCGGACCCAGAGACCCCAGGATCCGAATTGTTGTGCATTTACAGCCACGACGCCGACGCTCGTGACAGAGCCAAGAGAGCAGTGGAAAACGTTCTCGTCCATGGGCTCCCTTTCCCGGAAGACAGGCAACAGAACAACAACAATGGCAAGCGCGGTGATCGTGGTGGTAACAAAGGAGGCGGAGGACAAAAGCAAAGATGCTACGACTTTAGTGTGGGTCGATGCACGCGAGGGGATCGTTGCAGATGGGCGCACGTCGTTCCGGATGGCAATCAACGCGGCGGCGGACCGGACAGAGGAGGTGGGGGCCCAGATAGACGTAACCGACGAGGTGGACGCGAAGCGAAGCCTTACGCTCGCCCGAGCGAAAAGTGGGGCGCTGGTGCAAACCGAGCCAAGCCAGAAACGATGGATTTGAGGTATACCATTAGCGAACAAATGTGACAAACTGTTGTAACTACGCATATGCAAAACTTACTTAGAGCTCGCGCGTTCGCGACGCAACAAAATCCTCAAACTCACGCGCCCCGACTTCGAATATCGATTGTTCCTTCTCATCGAGCGATCCATTGAGCGCGTCATCTAAAACGGCTCGCGCTTCTCGCAATTTCGAAGAGCCGCCCATCTCGTACAGAAAGCGAGCCAAATCGAGATGATGCTCTGCGTACTCGGGTTCGAGCTTCACCGCCTGTCTAAAGTAGAGCTCCAAATCCGATTCCGTCGGCGCATCTGGCCCTTCCAGCTTGGCCGAACACTTGGCCAAGACATGATACGCCTGGCCAAACTCGGTCGCACGCTTCAACGCAGCCGACGCGTCGTCCACGCACGCGTCGTACTGCTTCCTCTTCTCTTGCACTCTCGCTCGGCTGTAATACAACCCCGGCGCATCTCTCACCTTTTCGAGCGCCTCGTCGTACGTCTTTAACGCTTCATCCAATCGACCATCTTCGACTTGATTCTGCGCCAGCGATTCCCACGCGAGCGCATCGCCCGGTCTCGTCTTGACGGCACCACGATAATACGACTCAGCTCGGCTTCGGTCCCCGCGCGAAGTCGCCCACAAATCCCCCAACGCAATCCTTGCGTCCACGTACTCGGGCCAATGTTTCAGCGCGAGCTCATAACTCTCTCTCGCCAATTCAAAACCACTCGGAGTCTTCTTCGCGAAGGTTTCTCCAATGCCATACAGCGCCGGCGGAAAGTTGGCTTTCGAACTCAGCGCCGCTACGTAACACGCCAACGCGAGCTCATCCTTTCCTCGTTTCAGGTACGCGTCCGCCGCGCTGTTCGCCCGGCGGTGTCCAGCCTTTACCTCTGGACACATCGAGATATTTACCGTCGCGAGCGCCTGCGCGTCGATCGAGTTTCCGTTAGTCGGGTAAACAAGATGATGTTGACGAATCGAGTTTGTTATGTGAACGAGATCGACGATCTTCAACAAACGACGCACCGCGTAGAGCGTCGGGGTGAGTCCCGGGAGGTTTGGCGGTGTCGCCGCGACGCGCAGAGTCGCGTGCGCGAACGCCAACGCGAGGCAGGCGACAATCAAGGCTTGCGCGCGATGTAACATTCTGTTGTCGGCAGGCTTGAACTGACGTCGACAACTCGACGGTGAGGGAGGACTTTGTCGGTCGAGTGCGTGGGCATGGTTCATAGTTCATGTTTGTTTATTAAATGACTGTGAGCTCACCCTCTTTGCGACGAACGGTGTTTTCCCACCGCTGACGCGACATCTCCATGATGTTGGCGAACCTAGTGCCGTCGCCGGAAATTTTACATCCGGGCCACAGCCAAAGCAAGACGTTTCTACCTAATATCTCCCGCAGGTTTGCGAGCAAACCGAGCGAGTACGGGTGCTCAACGACGGTGGGAATGTTATTAAACTTGGATCGAACGCCTTCGTAGTGCTCAATCGTCGTCTTGTTGTTGATGACGAGACGCACGTGCCAGGCGAATAAACCGCCAATGGCGAGCGCGAGCGCCGTCGTGACAACCAAACATCCCACCACGAGACCGACCGTCTTCCCGTCGTCTAGTTGATGCCCGTGTGCGCTAAATATTTCATCTCGTGCAAATGTTCCGAGGTAATACACCGCCTGCGCGAGCGACACTGTGGCGTAGAACAAGAACAAAAAGAAGCTCTTGTAATTGAAGTGTCCGATGCAATTGTTCACCCACACGCAGTGATGATCCATGCGGAGCACGCATCGCTTACACACCCGACAGTGATGCGTACGGGGCGGTTTGTGCCTCTCACACTTCTGACAAAACCTATGACCCCCACCCTTGCGCTTCGCCTCAACCAATCCGTCTCCCCCGGTTTCCACGCACGGCGAGTAATCCCCGGGAACCCGCCCGGGGTCTCTAAAAACCGTGCACGCGTACATCACCACCCCCAACGCCGACGTCAATCCAAATACGAGCTCACTCACACGCCCGTGAAACCCAGTCTGAAACGCAAAAGCCTTGGTCGTCTCGTAACAGTACGCGTAGACGCCAAGCACGAGCACCACCGGAAGATTGAGCTTACCGAAACAACGCCTCGCGATCGCCCTCGCGCGCGACGTGCGTCTCCCACCCGCGTGCGACGACACACCAGTTTCGACCGTTCCGACGACCATGACGAATCACACCGCACTCCGCCCGTTCGCCCCTCGACACACACGCACTGCGACGCCGTATGTACGGATAGGGTTGTTCCCCCGTCGACGATCCCACCCTCGCAGACGCCGGTCGTCCTGGTCAGTCGTCGTGTCGTTCAATCAACGACGCACCGATCCACACCGACAATTCGCACCGCACTTACACCCCGGTCCGCACCGGCAATCCTTCCACGGGCACGCCGCACCCGCGCTTCCGCACGACGATCCACCGGTGGATTTCGACCCACAAGTTGAAGAAGTCGTGCTCTTCTTCGCGTTCGACGAAGCGGATCCGCCGCCGCTTTTGGCACCGCCGCCGAAGAGTCCACCGAGGAATCCCATGTGTGTGCGCTCGACGGCGCGTTTACGATGCGGTGTGGTTTATTTTTTTCGCCGCGCAGTGACGCGGGCGTGTGAACGAATGAGGATAGCAATGGTTACGGCGTCACACTTTGGCATGTCAAAGTCGTCGTCGTCGGTCAATGCGGTGGCGTCGAACGCGCGTGCGCGTCGTAAATCGTCATCGCGCGGTGTGGATGTCGTCGCGAAATCGTCGAGAGGAGTAGGAGGAAGAAGAAGAGACGGACAGAATGACGATATGTTGAACGCTTTTTTGCGACCGATGATGACGGATGCGGAAGACGCGGCGCGACGCGTGGTGGATGACGTCGTCGCGTCGACGCTTCGGGCGATTGGTGGCATCGCAACCGATACGTTCGGGGGCGGGGTGGCGGCGACGGCGGCCACGTCGACGATGACGACGGATGCGTTTCCGTTTCCGCGCGGACCCAAAGAGGACGTGGCGTTGGAGTTGGCGTACGACCCTCTGGCGTTCATCGAACGCGTGACGAGAGAGCACGGTGACGCGGTCGGGTTGACGCTGGCGAGGGAAAAGGTGGTGCTGGTGTCCTCACCCGAGCTCGCGAGGGCGGTGTTGGCGGATGAGAGCGATTGTTTTCAAAAGGAAGGTACAGCTTTTTTTCCGGGTTCATCCCTGGCGGGTAACGGATTGTTGGTGAGCGATGGAGAGACGTGGGCGAGACAGAGACGGTTGAGCAATCCGGCGTTTAGAAGAGCCGCGGTGGCGACGTACGCGCGGTGCATGATTGAGGTTGGGGAGAAGTTGGTGAAGACGGAATGGTCAAGGAGAGGGGAGCGAGACGCGTACGCCGATTTTAACGACGCTACGTTGGAAATCGTCGCTCGGGCGCTCTTCGGAACCGATGTCGTCGGTTCGAGGGCGAACCGGATTAACGCGGCGATTAAGGATGCGTTTGAGTTTTTTGGTCGACGCGCGGCGACGGGGATGGTGATTCCGGAGTGGCTTCCGACGTTTGATAACGTGCGGTACAATGAAGCGGTGAAGAGACTCGATGATGAGGTGTACGCAATCATCGCAAAGAGGCGACAAGCCATCAAAGATGGACAGAGTAGCGGCGATGCGGATCTTCTCGATCGACTCTTGCGCGCGACGGATGAGGAAGATGACGCTTCCACGCCCTCTGGGATGACTGATAAGGCGCTGCGAGACGAATTGATGACACTCATGGTCGCCGGTCAAGAGACAAGCGCCATTTTACTCTCATGGGCGTGCGCTCTCATCGCCGAGCATCCAGATGTGAGCAACAAAATTGCAGCGGAAGTGCGAGAGGTTCTCAGCGCGAAGCCTCCGCACTCGTCTCTCGAAGCCAGCGACTTTTCGAAATTGCAGTACACAGAGGCCGTGATTTTAGAGACGCTTCGCATTCGTCCTCCGGCGTACATGGTTGGTCGATGCGCTTCGAAAGACGTGCAGTTGCGAGACGACTTGACGATTCGAAAGGGCACCACTGTTTTGATTGCTCCGTACATCATTCAGCGCGATCCAAAGTATTGGAACGAGCCAACGCAGTTTAAGCCGGAAAGATGGCTCGTGCCGAGTCCGTTTTCAGCCGGCACGCTCGCTCGCGACGCGTTGAAGAATTTAGGACCGAACGACGCGTACTTTCCGTTCGGTGGTGGGCCGCGCGTGTGTATCGGGACCGGTTTCGCCATGATGGAGAGTGTCTTGCTCTTGGGACTTATTTGCGAATCTTGCGAAATGCGTTTGCCGCCCATGATGAGCTCGCCTCGGCCCAAGGCGTTGATCACCTTGCGACCGGATGAAATTAAGCTTGTAGTCGGACCGCGACCGAGAAGGAACTAGCAACTTTAGTGATAGATTCTAATGAAACAGCTAACTAACTCTAGTAGACTACCAATTGTTCAATTGTACCGCACCGACCGTCTTTGCGCGGATGTGATAATTTGTTCTCAAAGCGTCGCGAGCGTTTTGCGAGCCGGGCGCTCCTCCTATCCAATCTTGATACAAAGCGGCGACGTCCGTCATCGGCCGCGTCTTTGAATCGATTCTGTACTGCTCATCAAGCGCATCGATCAACTCTTTGTTTGACATGTCGTTTCGAGCTGGAATTTGACCGCCGCCGTTCAAGCAACCTGAAGGACAAGCCATCACCTCGACGAAGTGATACTTGCACTTCTTCAACTTTACACTTCTGATGAGATTTTGAATGTTCCTAAACCCGTATGCCACCGCAACTCTAAGCACGACTTCACCGTTGACGGAAAGCATCGCCTCTCTCATATCTGCGTTTCGTAACTTGACCCACTCAATCTCGCCGACGACGGGCACATTGAACGCCTCAGCGGCGGCGCGGCGGAAAACGTACTCCGCATATCCCCCTGAGCTCGAAACTGCCGGGGCGGCATGCGCGCTCTCCGGCGCACACTCGTTAACGGTTTTAAAAGTGTCCAGAGCGTTCGCCGGCGCGTCGCGCAGATGACACAAACCAGCTTTTTCGAGCAACGCCGTCACTTCACCCGTGGTGAGAACGACGTCGACATCTTTGACGCCTTCTCGCACGAAATCGTCTCGACTCGCCTCGAGTTTTTTATCGTAGCAAGGCATGACGCTCACGTGATAAACCTGTCCCGGCTGCACCTCCAAGTCGCGCGCGACAGCCGTCTTGACAAACGTACCCATGATTTGCTGCGGACTCTTTGTCCTCGCCATCAACGGCACGACGAGCTCCCCGTGCGTCTTCTCCGCGTAACACACCCAACCCGGACACGCGCTCGCCACCATGGGCGCCTCCGTTGTTTCCACGTTCCTATGTCGCTCGCTAAACTCTGCGTACGTCTCCACCAACGCCAAATCCCGACTGAATGACGTATCGAACACACGCGCTGCGCCAAACGCGGACTTGAACAACCCGCTCAGACGCCCACGCGCTTCCTCCATCGACATACCGTACGCCGCACCTAGACTCATCACCGACTGCGGGCTCACGCTCGCGATAATTGTGAGCCCATCCGCGCGCGCTCTCGACGTCGTCGCCACGAATTCATCCACCGACTGTTGCTCCAGCAGCACCGTTTCAGCGCTCGTCACACAACCGCTGCACGCCAAGCAGTCACTCAGCGACACCTTGAGCGCTTCTCCGTCGCGTCCACCGCTCGACATGGGCGTAAACGTCGTTGGGGTTTCCGTCATCGGCGTTTCTGTCGTTTTACGTCTTCTGTTGAGCGCAACCTCACCCGTGACGGCGGCGGCGGCGGCGGAATCAACATCCTGGAGTCGAAGTTTACCACCGCCGTCGAGCGCGACGACGCAGTCTTGCGACGGGGCGATGAAATCATCGAGGGCGTCCGGGGCGATTTTAACCGCACCAGAAAACCCTGACATGGGCGCTCGCGGTCGGGTGAATGACGCAGAGGGGCGGTGGCGTCGTCGTTTGAGGTGCGCGGGTGAATCTCAACAAAGCAAACAACAGTCCGCGTTTCAGTTTCATTTTGTGGTTGGTAACAATTACAATGGTTTTTGAATGGTGCGCGTGGTTCGTTCGGCATCTTCGTCTCAGTGCTTAATCTTTTTTGAGCGGGCGTTGACGGCGCTTTGAACGTACGCACCGATTAGCGACTTTATCTTTTCCTTGCGTTTGCTCGTGAGAAAAGCGGACGCGGTATCGGTGACGCCACCAGAATTTTCAAGGATTTTGTCGACAATTTTGCCCTCCATCTTTTTGCATTCCGCCTTGGTGACAATGTCTCGATCACGCTTGTCTTGCAACTGCTCGTGGACATATTTGTGCACTTGTTTTCTGACGCGCTCTTGGTATTGGTCAAGCGAAATTTGTGGCTTGTCTTCTTCGTCGTCCTCGTCGTCGTCATTTTCGGCGTGCTTGCGCTTTTTCGCCTTGGATCTCTCGCGTTTCTTCGCAGCGGCGTCGTTGAACGCGTCGAAGGAGCTAATGATATCCTTCTTTGGCATTCTGACTCCCGCCGTCGCCGCGGTCTCCGCTTCTCGCGCGGCACGCTGCGCCTCTTCGGCGAGTCGCATAGCCTCCTTCACCTGCTCGGCAGCGCGCTCGGCAGCTTGTCTCGCCGCGAACGCAGCTTGTCCTTCCGGAAGATCTTGCGCAGCCGAAATGATGGCGTCTCGCTTGGCCCGACGTTCTTCTTCATTCTTTGCCGCGTCAATCTCGACATCCTTTGCGACGATGACTTCTTCAGCGCTATCATTCGCAGTGTCCGTCTCTGCTTGAATCGGCGCACGGCCGAGCAACACGGCGGCCCCGAGACTAGTATTCTTGCGCTGCTGCACGACGGGTTGCTTCTTTTGTTGCTCTTCGACGTCATCGATGGGAGGCAAGCCAGCCGATTTGCGGCTGATGGCGCGCATCCACTTGTGTCCGCACTGCCGAGCTAACAACCGAAGACGCGGGTTCTCGTGCGTTTGGAAGCGATTCTTCAACGTGCGCGGAATCCCACTACTTCTGAGCGCCGGAAGATCCACAGGGATGACGAGCAACAACTCTAGCATTCGCATGGCAAACAAGAGAGATTCAGACGACTTGATGTGCGACTTGACTTCTTGCATCCATTCGTTCAACAAGGCGAGGCCCTCGTGTTTGATGGCCCAGTCGCGGCGATCGGCGGTGGACACTTCATCCACTAGGGCATTCACCATGGCGCGACGCCCCGGAACGGTGCGCAACTTGAGCATAATGGTTGCCAATTCCACTGGAACGTCGACAGTTTCTCCAGCCTCGACCGCAGCCATTATACGATATATGATTTTGGCTTCTTCCTTCCCGGCGTCCGCGAGCAAATCTTCTTGCATGCGTCGACGTCTCAATTCACCGGGGTCAATAATTCTTTCCACGGCGTCGTCTTGTTCGAATTCATATTCATCATCATCGGCGCTGCGCTTTGCGATGGCGGCGCGCATTTCATCCAAATTGAAGACTTCGTCAAAGACCTCTTCACCGAGCGCAATGGCGAGCGCTTGACGAGCGGCGCGCCAGCCAGTCAGCATCGCACCACCGACCGTGTCCGGATGTTCCTTGCACGTGTGCTCGCCGGCAAAGAGAAGTCGTCCTTCGGGCTTGCCGAGATCGTCATAGTCAACAGCACCCTTTGAACCGACGGCGACGAATGAATACGATCCTCGCGCGTACGGGTCAGACTGCCAGCGAGTGACGAGAGATTGCTTGAGCGGTGGCATCTTGGATGGATCACCTGGGAAACAAATGCTTGAAAGCGTCGCCAACACAGACTTGACGATGGACTCAGAGCCTTCCGTCTCTGCCATCTTAGCGGCATCGCCGGCAATCAAAGAGATTAGCATCGGCTTGCCGCTCACCGGAACCAAGTTCCAGAACATAAAGCTTCGACCGCGGTTCTCGCTGCTATCAATCGCGGAACCGAAATAGTCGACAGACTGATCCCAGAAGGCTTCTTCGAATTCGAGGACAACTTTGTTCAAATTACCAAATCCGAGGCGTTCCACCGCGCTCGCCTTCATCGCTCCAAGAGGTGGATCGAACGTGACGTCGCCCGCCTTGAGGCATCCCAACGGGATGGTGCAGATTACGGATGAGCCTTCGATTCGTTCGTCATTCTTTGTCACCACGACGACGCCGTTCGCGTCATGAAGAACGTGAGAGACCGGCGAGTTGAGACGAATATTAACACCTTCAGCGAGTTGGGACATGATGGTGCCGTAGCCGCCGCTCACCATGCAGTGAGCGCCACCGAAACCGCCGTACGTTTCGTCCTGGTTCCAGTGTGGCAGGGAAATGTCGTTCAACGAGGCGCTGCATCCGTACTCGAGGTTTGCCCAGTGCCAGTCGAGAAGTCGACGTTCTGTCTTGCCCATGCGCGCCGCTTGCTCTTCGCGTACGGCTGCGTGTGTTTCGCTATCATCGCTGTCGTTGCCATCGTTTTGCACCAACTTGAGGAAATAGTTGTTGGTCGCCTCCTTGACGGCGTCACCAAACGACATGTCGACAGTCGCGCTCTCGCCAGCGTTATCAACCTTGGCTCGCGCTTCGTCCATCACCAAGTCTCGAATGCGCTCAACCTTTTCGTCGAGTTCTTTCGTAACTTTTTCACTCGTTTTCGTATCGTACAGCGGGCACCCTTCGCGAAGTTCGACAAGCTTCAAGCCCAACTGCTTTGCAACGATGCCGCTCGGATCGGCTCGAACGCCGAGCCAAGGCATACCGGTGCGGCGCTTCGCGTCTTCGCTGATACCAGTCACGATGGACGCTCCGAGATCAACTGGCGCGCTGAAGGTGTCGCGGTCGGTATAAACTCGACCACCGACGCGTTCGCGTGCTTCGAGCACGATCACCTGACCGCCTTGACGCTTAATCATCGTCGCCGCGGCGAGGCCAGCGGGACCGGCGCCAATCACCACGACTGGTCGTGAATCCACGAACGACGGTCGCGGTGGCGCCACGATGGATGCGCTCGCCGATTCATCGCCTTGAACCGCGGCGGGATCGGCGAGGAACTTTTCAATCGTATCTCGAATCACGGGCTTGAAATCTTTGAGAGACGTCCCCAGTCGCTCCTCCAAACGGTGTCGAATAGCCTTCTCGGTATCCACCGTCAGATCCGCGCTCTTGAGTACCGCCAGCAATCCACGCACGACAATCTCTTCCGTCATCGTTTCTCCTTCCGCTACGGTTGCCACCACGACATCGTTCGTCGCTTCTCCGTTTGCGTCGCTCGCGCGCGCAGACGCAGTCGGTTTCGGCGTCTCCTCCACCGATTTCGTCACCCCGTAATTGATCCCCCCGTTCGTCTCCAACCACCGAAAACACCTCGACACGTACGCCGCATCCGCATCATTCCCGACCCCGAGCCTCCTCAACGTCTCCGTCTCGTCAATCATCTCCTCGCACTTCTTCTCCACCGCCCACCGTTCCAAAATCGCGTTTCGCATCCCCAAGTACTCCCCTTCCCCCATCGCCCCTTTCGCCCGGTCCCCGAACGCCCGCGCCTCTAAAAACGACATTCGCACGTGATCCAACCCACAGTGCGCCGCCGCCGTCGCCGACGCCGGAACCACCCCGTCCGGGAACGCGTCGTCGTCCGAATCATTTTCGTCATCCGAGTACAACTCGGACAGCACGAACCTCGACGCGCGTCGTCGAAACGCAAAGGATCTTCTTCCACCGCGCACCGAGTTCGTCGGACCCCCACCGCTCGTCGGACCCCCGCCCGTGGGATCACCGCTCGTCGCCATCGTCCCCGTCCCGTCGTTTCCCGTGAGAGTCTCTGTCGCGACAGTCTCTCACGCCGCCGACGCGTCAGCGTGTGCACGGGTCTCGACGGGCGATCACGACGGGTCGACGACCGACTGATCGAGCGATCCGACGACGACGACTTTTCCATTCCGAGAGACTCGTTCGTCTCTCTCTTCTCTGGGATGAAATCCATCATCCATCCATTTCATCGATGGATGGATGCATAATAAAATCCATCCATTTCATTGAAAAAATCATTCATCGTCGTCATCAGCGTCGACGCACTCGCTCGTTTCGCCAAGCAAAGTTTGCTTCGAAGTGGTTTTGATGTTCTCGGCTTGCTGCTGGATTACGACGCGCGCAGCCAAACGCGAGTCGACGACGATCGACGTCGGTCCGCGCGTCCGTCGGTCCCTCGGTCGGGCTCGCGTGCGACTCACCGCTCGGCGCGAGCAATCCCAACCATCAATCAATCAATCAAATCAATCAAATCAAATCAAATCAATCAACCGAAACAGTCAGTCATCTTGTTTTGATTCGTTTCGGTACGCGACGGACGGACGCGCGCGGGCGTCGGTAAACGAACGGGTGTGAATAGGGCGAATGGGTTCGTCGTCTCGCGGTGGTGGCGGCGATGCCGCGGGTACGACGGGACCCGAGAAGGAGAAGGTGAAGAAGCGGGAACTGTACGAAGTGTTGGGACTGTCGAGGGCGAACGCGGCGTCGGTGTCCGGAGCAGATATTCGAAGGGCGTATCACGCGTTGGCGAGGAAACACCACCCGGATAAGGTGAAGGGTGATGAGGAGGCGAAAAAAGAGGCGAATCGGACGTTTCAGGAGATTGGACACGCGTACAGCGTGTTGTCGGATCCAGAGCAGAGAAGAGAGTACGACGAGGTTGGGATGGAGATGTTTGAGACGCCGGGGGCGTACGACCATTTTGAAGCGGAACAGGCTCGGATGATGTATTGCGAGGCGCTGGGGATTCGAGAGTGCGTCGTGCGTGAGTTGTGGTGCGATTTGGAAGAGTTGTTCACCGGGTGCGTTCGTCGGGAAGGGGTTGTGGTGTTGATGGTGGACGACAAGACGAGGAGCGTGACGCAGCGCAGTCGAGTGTTTACGGTTCGCGTGCATCGAGGATGGCGCGACGGGTTTGAAATTAAATTCGCCCCGACTGGGAGTGAGTTGCAGAGCGTCATGTTTGTTATTAGAGAGCGCGCGCACGATAGGTTTGATCGCGTGAATGAGGGCAAGGATATCGCGACTTGGGTGGCGCTCGAGCCGAGACAAGCGGTGAACGGGTGTGTCATCACCGTGAAGAGCATCAGCGGTCGCGACGTCAAACTCGCGGTGAAACCCAACTCGCACACGATTCGCAAGGGGGAGAAAAAGGTCATCAAAGGCGAAGGTTTTTACACCGCGGGGACGAATCAACGAGGGGATATGGTGATTCATTTCCGGGTCATGAACAAGGTTGAGGCGTACCTCAAGCAAGGCGACGGATGGAGATGGAAATGGGCGAGACGAGTTGTCATCGGTTTGGGCGTTTGGATCGCGCTCAACTTGGCGGGGGAAGTGCTCATATACATTGTGGAAGACATGTTATTACTCGGTGGTATCCCAGATCAGTTTCTCTTGGACAATTTCCCGGCGCATTACGGCGAATTCGACACCTCGTGGTGGTGGCCCGTCGCCAAAATTCCGCAAAAGTTGGTCGAGGAAGCGACGGGCGAAGTCGCCCTGAGAGGCGGTTTACCGCATTATTACATGGCGCACGCGCCCAGTCGCGCGCTCTTGCGTAGCATAGTCAGAGGGGGATGGAGTGGAATCCGAATCAGAAGGTAGTAGATATTTTTAGCGATTCATGGTATAGTTGAGGTAAGTTTCTATCACACGTTCACTTTGCCGCGAAAGTTGGAAGCTAAATCTTCGTCATCCGCGTTGCCGCGCACTGCCGGTCGGTCTCTATCGTCGGAATCACTATCCGAATCGCTCGAATCGCTGTAAAAGCTGTCGGGTTTGCCTTTGGGAGATGGACGCGGGGGTAGACCGCGCGAGGGCGCGGCAGGTTGGAAAGTCGCCACCTCGGGCGGCCTCGACACGAACGCCGACTTGTTTGGCTGCGAGTACGAACAGTTGTTGTCTTGGGAATAACCAGACGTGGACGGCGGGGGGCGCGTAGGAGGGGCTCCACCGTCGAGCTTCGCCGCAATTCCCTTGAGAGTACCGCTCAACCAACCCTTGGCCGATTCTAAACCAACCTTCATCTTGTCCTGCCAATCCTGCGGTTGCTGCTTCGCGGTCGTGTTGCCAAAACCGGCATACTTGGACGTGGTGTTACTCATCGAATTACCGTGGAAGTATCGCTGCTGAGGAGAGTACGACGGTTTCTTTTTCTCTGGTACCGCATAGACGGAGGAAGATGCATCTTCGCTACCTCGAGCAGACAAGCGTTCTCTCGCCAAAGCCTTGGCCGCCTCGCCAGCTTCGCGCATGCGGCGCTCCAAGTCGGTCTCGTCATCGCGAGGAGCCTTTTCTTTCTTCTCCTTCTTTTCTTTTTTATCCTTTTTCGACTTCTTCTCTTTCTTGGCGTCGTTATTATTATCCGCGAAGAAGTCATCGCTGCTACTAAAGTCGTCGAAAGGATTGAGTGTCTTCAAATCGCTCGTCGACGAACCCGCTTGCGTCGTCGGCATCGGCACGTGCGGCTTTCCAGATCTCGGTGGAATGGGCTGTCCCGACATCGCGGCGACGACTTGCGATCGCTCTTCTTCCGTCATATTCTTGAGATAATACGTGCGATCTTCTTGACGACTACACTTCTTGAGAAAATCCACCCACTGATGCGGCGTGAGACCGCTCAAAAATTCCCCAGCCTTGGCACCCTTCGGCAAAGGAGGCGGCGGCGGCACCCAACCATCGTCCGCCTCTTCGTACCGCTTACTCACGAGTGACCCTTGCCCCGTGGACAAATCGTACCCCCCTTTTTTCGACGATGACGACGAACCGCCGCTCACCGCCTTTCTCCCCGACGCCGATGCTGCGCTCGGTCGCTCCTCGAATTGAAACAACGAATCCGATCCACTCACGCTTCCTCTCCTCGACGAAGACGACACCGACGGACCACCACCACCACTCTTCAACCCTTTTGGTCGTTTCCACTCGGTCCCATTCACCGCACACTTCAATTTATCCCTCCACGCCGCAGCAACCACCCCGTCGTACTTTGCCCTCGCCGGCGTCCCTCTCCCCACTCCGTACTTTTCCAAAAACTCATTCATCTTTTCGTTCCCACCCGATCGCTCCATGCACGCAAGTTGTTCCGCCGACCACGAATCCATCGTCGCGCTCCGCACGAAGCTCACGTGCACGCCCAGAGACCGATGAACACCAGAGCAGTTGAGACAGAGAAAGATGCCGTGGTTGACCGATGCCCAATCGGGATTCGTCGTCGAGCAATCCGCGCACGTTCGGTTGCTCTCCAACTGCGACAGCGCGTGGAGCACTTTTCGCGCCTCGGGATTCGTCATCGTTTTCCCGAATCGTCGGTCAAGCGCTCGGTCGACGTCGGTCTCTGACGTCTGGATCACGCTTTCCATCTTTCATCCACACCAGTCGTGTGGATTTTTGCTTATAGTATCCATGTTGACCGTTCATGACTCCTCGATTTGGGTAGAGGGTACGACTCAAAGAGGTGTTACACGCACGCCCGAGCCTCGGGCCGTCGGCACACGTGCGCGCGGAAGAGTGGACGCGCACGAAACGTGGCTCGGCGCATCTCATCTTAAAATCGAAGACGGACGGACGGACGGACGGACGGACGGACGGACGAAACGCGCGTGGGTGGTGATCAATCAATCAAATCAATCAGTCGCTTGGATTGGCGATTGTGAATTCGCGAATCAACAACGACGACGACGACGACGACCGACGCGTTTCTTGTCGACGACGATAAAGGGAGATAGACGCGCGGTGGAGTGATCATGGCGACGGAAACGGCGAACGCGCCGGCGAATGGGTTGAGCATGGATGTGCAGGTGGTGGACGGGATGGTGCCAAAGGTGGAGTTTGACCGAGCGATCGAAGCGGCGCAACAGGCATTGCGAGCCAAGACGGCTTCGTCGCAACAAATGTTAGCCCAAGCGAGCTCTGCGATGCGAAACGCGCTCACGGCGCTAAGTTTGAGCGAACAAGAGGTGGCGAATTTGAAGGCGACGGTGAAGGAGCTGCAAGAACGACCGGCGGAAGGGACGAATGAGATTATCGAACGGGAGCGAGAAGAGTTGAGACAGGCGCAACAACGCGTCGCCGACTTGAGCGCGGCGTTCAGACAGCTGCAAGGAGAGGTGGCGCGGGTGCGATACGAGCAAGAAGGATTCGATATGCCAGTGGCAATGTCGCTTCCGGTGAAGATTGCGCCGGAACTTGCGAGTAGAGTGACGGTGATTGCTCAGTTGGTCATGCTCGGTTACTCTTACGAGGACGGGGAGATGGCTCTGGACGCCGTGCGAGTCAACGATTTGCACCTCGCGCTCGAATGGCTCGAGGGTAGACACGCGCCGAAGACACAGTTTTCAATCAACCGCAGGCGAGAAGCTATGCTGGAACAGTCTCGTCGCGTCACTACGACTGATGAAGAGCGAGTCGATCGCACCACTCGCCGCGCGCCTCACGCAGAACACAAGCAGAGAGCGCTGCCACCTCATGAATCGCACACCGAAATCACAGTTCGGGAGGTGGCTCGAAGAGGTGGCTCAAAGCCGAATAAGACCTCTCGCGGGCAACTCAACATGTATGACGCCCGCAAGCGCGCCGTCTCTTCCATGATATGCATCGCCGTCAGGCCTCCGGGCCACCCTCTCACGCCAGAGCAATCTGAGGAGATCGCGAGACGATGCATCCAGGGTTTGGCACGTTTGTCTCAGAAATCGAGTGCCTTCATGATTCTATCACTCGGAGGCAACCGCTGCGCTTTCGACTGCTTGAAACTCTACCAGAAAAATCCCGACATTTGTCTCGCGAGCTTCAAGCTCCTGCACGCGCTGGTAAGTAACCCATCCACGATGATGCACGTGAAGAAGCAGCAAAGATTTAAGCTACTTCCAAATGCCGTCTCTCAAGCTACTGGTTTACATCAAAAGGAAACTGATGTGATCGCCGAAGGCGCGCACGTTCTTTGGGCTGCAAATGTCCTCGGTGGTAAAATTGTGCAAGAACGCTCAAAGGCGTCTGGGTTCCTGCGCTACGTCAAGTCGACGCTCAATCGTGAAGACATTGATGAGAAAGATCCGAAAGGTAAACATCAGAGGAAAATGGTTGGATTTATCCTCTCGTTGGCGGTCGACAACATGACCATGCAGAAGTACTTGGTCAATGAAGGCTACAGAGCCTTGCTTCGCGGCGTTTTCGCTCGCTATCCGGAAATGTCCTTTGATGGAGAATTCAGTTCTCTCCGCGAATGGATTCGGGAAGAGTACGAGAACCCGTCGTTCGCGCCCGATGAAGAAGCACCAAAGGCTAGCAAGGCTGAGCGAGAGAAGAAGCCTCCGATGACTCCGCAGCAAGCCAGCGCCGCTGAGAAGCAACGACAAGCTGAGGAGAAGCGAAAAGCCATGGCGAGTAGAGGTTACACCGCCGAAAATCTATACTTCGCGAAAAAGAGAGCGATTGGCATGCTATGCAAGATCGCGCTCAATCCACCGGGATCTATCGCTGGAGTCAGTGCCCAAGGCAGCGAAGAAACGGCGTACCGATGTATGCTCGCTCTCGCGCGTATATCAGAACGAGGCGGAGCGTACATCGTTCTCACGCGCGGCGGACCTCGCACCGCAGTTGATTGTATGCGTCACTACTTGCACAACCCGGACATCATGTACGCGTCAATGCGCGTTTTACGCGCGCTACTTTCGTCTCCTACTACGATGATTCGGCTCTTGAAACAAGTGCGTTTCAAGATTCTGCCGTCTGCCATCATGGACGCAATCATGCGTCATCCCGATGACTTGGAAATGAAGGCGGAAGCTGCGCACGCGCTGTGGGCTTACACGGGAGTTGGTGCCGGGCCTGCGCGGCAGACCGTCATGGACTGCGGTCCGGCAGTTTTAGAGTTCCTCAAGGATGGCTTGCAGGAATCTCTGGAGGATGTCGGATCCAACCAGTACTTGATCACCATTCGCAAGTTCGTCGGTTGCATCCTTTCACTCGCCAAGGATGACAAAGAAATACAAGATAAACTTGTGGAAGAAGGCATGAGAAGGGAAGTCCGCAAGGCGCTCAGCGCAAACAATGGCATCTCTTTCCATGGAGAATTCGCTTCTCTTCGCGACTGGATCCGTGGTGATCGAGGCGGCGCCAAGTCGATGTCAAGAAGCATGAAGAGCCAACCCACAAAACAGGAGCGCAACGCCGCAGAGCGCGCACTCGATGACGGTGCGGATGAAGATTCAAACAGTCCGGTAGAACATATCAAGGCCCAACGGTTGTTTGAACAAGAAGCCGAGATGCCTCGGCGCAAAAACACTGCAGACGTTGGAGAGAGAGAGGAGGACAGAGCGAAATCACGCCCGCCGGCGCATCAGCGAAATCGAACAAACTCACTGAGCGACGATGGTCCGGCATCGCAGCGTCAAGCCGGACAGGCTTCGAAGCAAAACCCTCCGAAAGCTGATCAGCCGAAAGAGGATACTCGTGCGAGAAGTGCCGCACCCGCCGAGGAAAAGGCAAAGCCGAAATTAGAATCCACCGACAAGGCACCGTCTACTGAGGCCCATCTCGTGCAGCCCACCGGACACGTGTGGACTGTGAACGAAGCCATTTCAGTGTTGAAGGCGCGCAACCGCATTCGACACACCGAGGCGTCAGAAGCACTCGCGGACATGTTCGCGAACGAACCAACCCTCGGCATCGCCATCGTCCTCAACGGTGGTGTTGCCGCCATCGACCACGCGATGAGCGTCGGTGACGCAGCTTTTGCGGCCGGGGCTTGTGCGTTGCTTTACATGCTGACGACGAGCGATTTGACGTCAAAACGAATGCAGTCTGACAACACCGTTCTCGAAGGACCTCTCTTCACTACGATTGTCAACGTCATGACCAAGCATCCTCGAAATGTCGCATTGCAACAGTGGGGAGCGACGGCGGTTTGGGCTCTGGTGAAGAACAACTCGAGAGGCAAATCTGCCTTTGTGCGAGCAAGAACTGAGGAAGGGGTCTCTGCTCTCAAGGTGTTGAAGAACTCTCTCGTACAGTTTGGCCAAGAGTCTGAAGGCGCCGCAAAGGCGTGCATTGGTTGCATCCTTTCTCTCGCGCTCAACTCTGTGCAAACACAGCGCGCCATAGCCGATCTCGCGCTTCCATACCTCATTTTGCAAACTCTGTCGCGGCATCCTCAAATTTCATTCAAGGGTGAGTTCGACACGCTTCGGGAGTGGTTGAGAGACAATTCACACAGAGAAAACGAGATTGAGGGAGATGTTTAAAACTGAATGAATCACATTGTATTAATACATGAAAGTATTCACTACCAGCACGCGCGCTCACCTCTTTGTACCTCTCCTTCGCGTCGCCGTCTTTTGCTTATATTTAGGAGGTTCAAGCTGCCACCGGAAGTTTGTCTTTACTCCATATGGCTCCAATCGCTTCACACCGTCGGGGCCAATCATGTTGCTCCGAAGGTCGATTTCCTGGATAATAGCGTTTACGCCCAACGTCTTGGCGATGCACGCCGCGCCTTCGTCGGTAATTTCGTTACGCTGAATATCAAGACCGAGAAGGCGGGTGTTGTCCTCCAGAGCCTCTGCGATTTCCCACGCGCCGTTGTCATAAAGCTCGTTGTAACCGACATTCAGCTGAATGAGCGCCGTGTCTTCGAGCAGTATATCGGCAAGGTCTTGGGCGCAGTTGGTATGCAGCGCGTTGCCTCGAAGGTTTAATATTTCGAGCGTTTCGTTGATTTCCAACGCTTTCGCCAGTGCCGTCATCCCCGAACGATCGCCGCGGATACCGATGTTGTTACACGCCAAGTTCAAGGACTTCAGTCGCGTAGAATTAATTGTTTCTGCGATAGCCTTGGTTCCGTCGGGTCCCACGACATTACATCCCAGATCCAAGTGTTCAACCCCACTGTTGGCTAACGAACGCATCAACGCAGCCGTACCGTCCGGCCCGATGGAATTGAATGCGAGGAGCAAAACGCGCAGTTGCGATGCCGTTCCGCGGCTCAATCCATCCGCAAACGCAATCGCTCCTCTATCACCAAAGCCGTTGTGCGCGAGATCTATCCTGCGCAATGTTTGCGACATAGCGACGCCTTGACCCAATCTATCCATTCCCTCTGATAAAATACCGTTTCCTCGTAAAGTGAGTCGAGATATACGCACGCCAGGACACTCGATGGCTTCACCAATCGCCACCGCTCCTCTCTCTCTGACGTCGTTTGAACCCAAGTCAAGCCAGCGCAGCTTACTCTTTCCTTCTTCGCCAGCTTTTTTGATAGCCTCTGCCAAGCTCACGGCTCCGTCGTCGGAGATATTGACTTTGCGCATGGCGAGTCTTCTTAAATCCCAGCCCATGGCGAGAGCTTCTGCGACGGCTCGCGCGCCGTCGTTTGATATCCGCAAGCTCCAGCTCGCATCGAAAGATTCCACCTTTTTCGCGCCGTTTGCAACGGCAGCCACGGCTGCCGCACGCACGCTCCCCGGATCACCACTGTGCAACTTCAAGCGCCGCACGTACAGCTGCGGGATCGCTAGAGTGTCGACGAGGTCTCGCACATTGTCGTCATACACGTCGACGTACTTTGCAGTCGGATCGCGTCTGATTGGATCGTAGACAATCTTGTGACCCATGTCGCACGTCAACTTTCTCAATCTATCCCCGATGCTGTCCACACATGTTCTGACATCTTTCGTGGTAAATTTACCCATGTCTCCGAGATCGACCGCTCTAAACTCTCGTAGATTTTTACATTCATCGATTGTGGCAAAGAGTTCCGCGCGCTTCAATCCGCTGACCCCGCTCACATCCAATTCCTTCAAAGTCTCTTTCGCAACGTGCCTCAGCGTCGACAGCGCCTTTGTTGCGTCTTCCCCACGCCGCAATTTAACCCGGCCCCACGCCGCCTCGGCAATTTCGCTGCTCTTTCCGACCAACATGTCTCTCTCCTTGCGTCTCGTAGCCGCCACGCGAGCCACGTCATGCGGCGTCAAATGCTTCAAAACCTCCAACGCAATGTCCTGATCCAAATCCCCCAGAAAGATCCCACTCCCAGTGTCGTCCCAACGGTCCACATCCCCTACTCGCGCGTCTTTCGCCGCTTGTTTCGCCATTCTCTTCGCCATTCGTCTCGCTCTCGCCGCGTGCGCCCAGGGTCTACCGCCTCCCTGCGCCGCCGTCGGCGGTTTATCCTCGAACGACGCCCCATCCGACTCCCTCAGCTCTGCGTCCGACCAATCGCTATCCGAAGCCGACTCCGCGCTCGTGTTTTCGTCGATCCGTTCCGACGCTCGTCGTGCTCCGTCCTCGTCGTCCGATGATTCGAGAAATAGCGGCACCATTGAGCATTTGCGGCTGAACGCTCGGACGATTTCATCCGCGCTCATTATGACTCGTCGTTCCGGGTTCACAGAAGACGGCGGCGGTTATGACACCAATAACGACGCCGATAACTTTGCTCGTGCGTCGTCGCCGTCTCCGTCGGGAGATCGACACGACGCGCGTCACGGAATGGTGATTTCATTTTGGATTAAAATTTAATTTCCCAAAATTGCTCGACTTACAACTCGTTCGTCAGATACCGACGCGCTGCGATCGATACCGACGGCGATGTCGCCCGGTGCGCCGTCGCGACGTCACACGCGACGATCGTTGGGCGATCACGCGCGATGGATCGGGTTTATCGCGCCGTACGGTGCGTTTTGCATCGCGCTCGTGAGTCATGGATTTCAAGCGAGTGGATACGCCGGAGCGGTGTACGCCGCGTGCGTGGCGACGTGCGCGCTGCCGTTTTGGAGAGCGTTTTGTGGACGACCGGTGTTTGCGTTCTACGGGTTACTTTTGCGGCGGTATAGGAAAAAACAAGGTTTGGGGGCTTTCGAGAGAGAGGAGGACGGCACGGCGACGTTTGCCGAAGTGTTGGCGGAGCACGCGCCGGCATTTACGAGAGAGCTCGTCGCGTTCGTGCAGGCGACGTGTGGGAACGATGACGCGATGACGATGAATGCGGCATCTGATTCGAGACAGCCGAGCGAGAAGATGCGGGACGCGGGTTGGTCGGCGATACCGTTACACGACGCGACGCTGGACGCGCCAAACAAGTTGGCCGCCAAGTGCTTTCCGAGCACGTCCGCCGTCGTGAGTTCGATCGGTGGATTCAACGGGAAGATTTGGGTGCTCGGGCCGGGCGCAGGAGGGTCCTCGAGCGCCGCAGGACGGATGACGACGGGGTTGGCGGATGGTTATTGGCGTGCGCACGTCGTCCTCGCGCGCGACTCCGGACTTCACGGTAAAGCCGCCGGAGTACGCGCCGCGGATGAAACCCGAGAGTTACAGCTCGGTTCCGTGCACATTGTCAACGATTACCACTCGAGCGCGTTCTGGAACGTATCACGGGACGCCGGTGTGGTTTTATTATCCTTTGACGTCGTGAGACCCGAGTATGAATTTTGCCGAGCCGCGCTCGTCGATTCGCGAGCCAGACTCACGCGCGCATTTGGCGCCACGTCTGACGAGTACAACGGCGACGCGAGTTTCGTCGCCTATCTCTGGCGATGTTTCTCGTTAACACTCATCAGCAATCTCAGTTAGCAGCAGCACATAGCGGTAGTAGTTTGTACAAAGAAAAAGTTATTTTACACATACCAACAACCAACGCACCCATCACGCCTCTTTGACGTCGACAGTTTCTTCTCTCAACCCCAAAAAATCATCATATCCCATCCACCCACGATTCTTATAATACTGCCCCGGTCTCTCCGGCACTCGATGTGGCAGCGCCCCGTCTCTCGCGAGCGTCCACCACTCCTGTTGCGACGTCAACCGCAGCGCTCTCGCGTACCTCCTGGCAGTTTCAAAATCAACCGGCGTGCCTAAAAAATCATCCCACCCCTGCCACTCCTCCCCGTACGCCTCCACCGGGTCTCGCGGGATGAACACCGCCCCGCGTCGGGCGTTGATGGCCCAATCGTGAAAGTCTTCCTCCGTGCGCAGGCTCAAGTGGGAGACAAACTTTCTCGCCGGTCCAAAGGCGAGAATGCGTCGACCTCGGTGCGTGCGGGACTGTCCGAGTCCGTGAGCACCGAACGCGCTGTCGGGCTCGTGGTCGAGTCGCGGGAGGGCAGGTTCGGTCGAGTCGTGGGACGACGACGAGGAGGCGGTGAGGATGACGAAGCGCGGAAGGGTGCGCATGGCGGCGACGTCTGACGTCGTGTTGAGAACGAGTCGAGGAGTGAGTGAGTGAGTTAGTTACTTTGTTACTTTTTTGGCATCGCTTCCGTCGCATTGATGATGATGTTGACTACTGTGATTTTATGGAAGGAAAGCGGGTGAATTTTTAGTTCGTTATGATGGTGGTCGTCATCGTCGTCTAATCGTCCCCGGCACCCTGCGGGCCTGGGGCCTTGCCGCCGCCGGCAAATTTACTCATGATGATGGTGTCGACTCGAAGGACGGTGCACACAGCGTCCACGGCGTACTTGAGCGCCCAATACTTGACGAGAAAGACGTCAAATATGCCCTCACTGGCGCCGAGGTTGATGTGAGACGCGTCTCCGGTGATGTCGACGCCGGCGTTGACGTCGCCGTTGGCGTGGGCGGCGTAGAGTTTGTAGATGCAATCGGTGGCATTGCCGCCGGCGTTCTCGGCAAGCGTGCGCGGAACGACTTCGAGCGCTTGCGCAAACTTTTGAATGGCGTATTGGTCCAAGCCGGTTTGCTTGCGGCCAAAGGCTGCGAGTCTATGCGCGAGTTCGATTTCGGTCGCCCCACCGGCGGGAAGTGTGCGAGAGTCCTTGGTCAACGCCTTGAAGGCGTTGACACCGTCGTCGACGGCGCGCTCCATGTCGTCGAGCGCGCTCTCCGTTGAACCGCGCAAGACAACCGTGGCGACGCGCGAGGTGTGGTCATCTTGCTGAACGACGATGCACTGCGTGCCGCCAATCTCGCGAACCTCAATGCTAGAAGCGTAACCGAGCTCATCCGCCTCGGGGCGTCCGAGCTTGACCAGTCCTCTGGCGTTGGTCGCTCTGCACAATCGTCTAAGCTCAAACTTGGACGGCACCTTGATTGCCATCAAACCGTAACGCTCGATGAAGTGAAGCGCCATCTCGCCAAATGATTGACCGGAAACAACCACCTTGGCTCCGGTTTCGGCAATGTTCTTGATGTACTCCTCCATTTTGGCCTCTTCGCCTTTACTATACGCCTCGAGCTCTTTGGCGGAAGAAATCAAAACGGTACCCTTGGTCTCTGTCGAAGACGTATCCACGGCGCAACCGAAAACGGCAATCTTCGCATCCTTCACGGTGCGAATGGTGCCCTCGACCCCGCGACGAATCACCATACCTTGAACAACGGAGCAATCGGAGAGAGAGCTACCCGGAATCTTTGTCGTGCGAACGTTGTCGACGTTAAAGTTGAGCGGGTTCTTTGGCAAGACATCGATGCACGCCTCGGCTACGATCTTCGACAACTTATCTTCAAACCCGTGCTGCTTCGAGCTGAGCGTACCTTTAATACGCCCCGCCGTCGCCTTGACATCCCGCACATCTAATACATCGCTACCTTCAACCACGAGCTCTTCCATCCACTCCAGTGCCTTGGCCGCCGCCTTTTCGTATCCCTCGATGATTTCGCTCGGGTGCAACCCCTCGCGCACCAACTCCTCAGCCAATCCCAACAATTCACCACCAAAACTCACCACAAAGTTTGTCCCATCACCCATTTCGCGTTCTTGCGACTGCGCCGCCATCACAATCAACCGCGCCGCCGGGTGCGCAACCTCCAATTCTCTAACGATGACCGCCGCGTCGCTCGTGACAAACAACCGTTCCAGATGATTGATCACCATCTTATTCATCCCATTCGGCCCAAGCGACGTTCGCGTGATTTGCGATAATTGTTTACACGCCTCAATGTTTCTAATCACCGCTTCATCCAAGCCACTCAGGTGTTTGTGTCCCTCCTGCGCATTTAAAACGGGCATCGTCGTAACGACAAAGTCAACCCGGCCAGTCAGTCGAGCGCTCTGGAAAATCAAAAAATCATCATCATCATCATCACCATCATCATCACCACCACCAAGTGGATCTTCTTTGACTCGTGTCGTCGTTTTTACACCCATCGCCTCCACACGCGCCGTCGAATCCGCGTTCCGAGCGCGCACGCGCGCGCGTTCGATCGCATCGCATCGATCGGTCGATCGGTCGGTCCCGCGCGTCGTCGGCGTCGACACACCGTCGGGTCAAACGTGTGTGTGCACACAAACCCCGCACGCATCCAACCAGCGCGTTCCTCCTCGTCGTCGTCGTCGTCGTCGTGCGCACCTTGAGCATGGACTGCAGTCCGTATGGAAGACCTCCCGACATGTCCACCGTATCGTCGTCGTCGTCGTCCTAGTCCTAGTCCTCGTCCCGTCGTCGTCTGACGCGTGCGTGGTTGAAAAAGTTGATTCAGCAGATTGTACTGGTATGTAATAAATCGCATATTTTTAATAGTCGGACATTTGATACTATTTGACGTAGTTTTAAGTATATGTATACTTTTTTGATTCACTTTTTTGTTTCACTTCAAGATGGTTGGATGTGTCGAACGACCGGGAGAACGCGCCGCGAGAGAGAGCGCGAGCGAGCGAGCGTCGATGTCGATGTCGATGACGGTCGCGTCACCGCTTTGGGTTTCACCGATGTCCCGCGCGAGGGCGGCGTCGGTGGCGACGATGGATAGATTCGTCGGTCGGTGGGGACAGATGAAGGTGACGCGTGACGCACGTCGACGACGACGACGCGCGACGACGCCAAGGAGGGTAAGGACGCATGCGGCGTCGACGACGAAATCCGATGATCGCGTACTCGTCGTCGGAGGCGCGGGACGCGTCGGAAGACTCGTCGTCGAGCGGTTGGTGGCGGACGGACGCTCTGTGCGGGTGATGACGAGAGACGCGAATTCCGAACCGGCGCGCTCGTTGTTACGGACAAAGGGTGACGTGGAAGTCATCGTCGGGGACGTCGGGAGCGAGGAGGACTGTCGAAGAGCAACGGAAGGGGTGAAACAGTGCGTGGCGTGCTTCGGGGCGCAGAGGATTGGGAAACTCTCGGATTTGGTGAGCGCGCCAGAGGAGACGGATGCGCGACATCCGTATTCAGTCAACTACCTAGGCGTCGAGCGATTGGCGCGGTGCGCCGAGGAGGCGGGCGTGGAACGGTTCGTGCGCGTGACGGGTATGAGCGTTGGGTATCCCGCGTTCGATTGGATCGCGGTGTTGTTGAACGTGGTGCTGTCGATGACGATTCAGTGGCAGTTGGCGGGGGAGATGGCGATTCGGAAAATTTGCTCATCTTCGTCGAGGATGAAGTACACCGTCGTTCGACCGGGGAGCCTGAGCGACGACGTCCCGTGCGCCGAGGACGTAGCTAACGGTGGTAAACGACGCGTGCTCCTCGGAAGCGGCGACGCGCACGTGCACGCAGGCAAGGTTTCGAGAGCAGACGTGGCAGATGCCATCGTCGAATCTCTTTGCCGGTCTGAATGCGAAAACGCAACGCTGAGCGTGGCGGGCGCCGCCGCGCCGACTGGGGGCGTGCGGACGCAACTGACGTGGGATCCGGCGCGTGGGATGCACTGGGAAACTGTGGAACAAGATCCAGCCGTGCGCGAGGGGACGGATTATAGAAATCCCACAATGTGGGAACCCGTCGCTGCGGATGTGAGAGAGCTCGTCGAAAAGCCGCATCGACGCTACGTGGGCGCGTTTCTTTTCCTCCTCGCCGGTCTCGGCGTCTTGTTCGCCAACAGCGCGATCACGTTGGTTAAAATGGCACTCGCGAGATTATTTTAGTTATATTAGTTACTGTAGTATCTGATGATTTACGCATGAAGATGAAAATACATGGCAAGCAAAACGTTTCATCGCAACGCGCTCAACCGAATGTCAAACAACAGCGTTCGATTGAAATCACGAAGCGTCTCGTTATCCAGCACAAAATCCAACGCACGCTGACCACCAAACGTCGTCGGTTTCGGGCCAACGCTATACCTCATCGATTTATCCCGAGAATACCCGAGTTTCTCCTCAAGTTCACCCGGAATTTCAATCCTTCTTACGCCTCCCACGCGCATCCCGCGCACCGCCTCTTCAAATCCCGGAATCGCTTGCCCGCCGCCAACGACGAAAACAAAAGGTTCATCCGTCTCCCGCGTGCTCTCAATCTTCTTCGCCTGGTACCCCGCGGTGTAACCGACCCAATCAACCACGGCGCGTTTACCTTCGACGCACTCGGCACCGTCGCCAACCTTTAAATCGAGGTACCTCAAACCGCTCGGCGAAGAGACAAACTTTTTATCGCCGTCGGCGAGCGCAGAGTTCGAGTCAGAACACGAGTCGCACCCACGGTCTTGACCCTGCGCGCACGCGACGTCGGGGTTCGCGGCGAGGTGCGCGGTGGCGAGAAGAAGCGCCGGGAGCGTCACCGCGGCTCGACGCGTCGTCGTCGTCGTCGCACGCGTCAGCGGCGGTGTGACTTTTCCTCTGTCAGTTGATTCAAACGAAGACACAGCGGCAGACTCGTTGTGACCATCAGCGACAGCACCGACGAATACGACGACGCGCGATCGGGATCTCAAAGACGACGTATACGACGGGCCGCGTCGAACGCGCGGGGCGAGCGAGACGGACGAAACGCAGTGAGACATCTCGGTGTCAAAAAGTGAGGTTGGTGAAAACGAAGAAACTGAAGAACGAACACGTCATCCATCAACTCAACCATCACTCGGCGACGCGCGCGAACGAACGCACCCATGGGTTCGGCGCTGGGGAAAGTAACGGAGGAACAACCACGGTACGAAGTTCGCGGGCGATCAACCGATGGGTCGTCGTACGAGGTGCGGGCGTACGAACCGTGCTGCGTCATCGAAACGAGTTATGCCGCGAAAAAAATGGTTGGAGGCGACCAAGGGGGATCGTTCATGGCGCTCGCGCGGTACATCGGGGTGATGAGCAAACCGGAAAATGCGCGACGGGAGAAAATCGCGATGACGGCGCCGGTGTTCATGGCGCCGTCGGGGACCGTGGCGGAGGAATACGTGATGCAATTTGTCTTGCCTAAGAGTAAGTTTGCGAGAGGCGCCGCAGACGCTCCGGAACCGAAATACGGATCAAAGGTTGTCGTCGTGAAGGATTTACCGGCAAGATTGATGGCGGTTCGACGGTTTTCAGGACGGATGTGTGACGATAGGATCGCGAGCGAGAGCGCGGCGCTGAGGGAGGCTTTAGCGGCGGATGGCGTCATCGCAGTCGAGGGCGCCAAGACTCAGTATGCGGGATATAATCCACCATGGACTCCGGGGCCGTTGCGAACGAACGAAGTGATGATTGAGATTCAGTCTGCGCCAGTCGTCGAGGCCGCGGCGACGTGAGCTTTTTACTAGGCGTCTAGACGGCGAACGTTTGATCCATTCTTGTGTACACGATATATGATTTCATACAACTGTAAAATTCTTCAATCAACAACTAATTCCGCCGTCAGGGCGAGGATGCGCCCACGAACTTCTACCCATCTAGGATGGTCGCTATGTAAGTTTTCTAAACCGCTGCGCACGCCCTTGACTTCCTGACGCCGGCGGTCGCGCGCGAGTTCTATTATGTGCAGACAGACGACGTCGGCGGCGACGTCGAGACGCCCGTCGACCACGCCTTGCGCGTCAACCGTCAGCACTCTATCCAGCGCGTGCAACAGCGTCGCTGTGTGTACTGTCGTGCTCGCCATGATTGGTCCGCCGGCGTTCGAGCGCTCTAATCCGGGCCCTCGCTCTTGCTTGAGCGGGCTCGTGTACGCCGTGATGGACATTTGAGCTCCAGTCTTCCGCTGCGGCCGATGACTGCCATTCGCGCCAAACGCACTCGTTCCCGTTTGACGCTGTACATTCGTTCGTTTGGTGGGCGTTACATTCGGCGAGCGCACCTTGTTCGCTTTAGATACTTTTCCAGTTCCGCCAGCCTTCAAAAGCTGAAACACGGCGCTCTGTTCAGCGCGACGGTGGTTCAATCTCTTCTTCTCCGCATCCGCGCGCGCTTTCGACCACTCGTACCGAGTCTGTTGATCCAAGGCTTCGAATATCTCTGGCTCAATCTCCGAGAGCTGACTCAACGTCTTCATGCCCGACGTACTGCGATCGTCCTGCGACGCGGCGGAGACGACTGCTTCCTCAGCGGCGCGACTGGCTCTACGTGTCACGACACCGGTATCCATGGAAACGCGTTCACGCAACCACGAAGGATCCCAACCATCGTTACGCATGTCGTGCATCGAAGCTCGAACGTTTACACCCTGTTTATCGACCATGATCCACTCCAAAGCCTGAGCGACGTCGGCGGGTGACGTCTGCGAAGTTTCGTAACGATTCCGCTTTTGTAGATTTCTCGTACCTGAAATATCCACCAACGCTTCGCACGCGCTCACTGGAACTATCCATTTCTCATCGACAACTTTTTTCAGTGCGTTGTACGCTTTCGTTGAAATTTTACGAACCTCGGCGTCTCGCAACCTTCCATCCGACATCGCACGCTTTGCCTGCTCAAAAATCACCCGCACAGTCCACGTCTCCCGTAAGCGCTCCTGCGTCGACACCCCACCGGTACCGTTCCATGCCGTATCGACGACAAGGTCGACGAGATCCATCTCGGTCTCGCGTGGATCTTTTCGAATCCTTCCTTTGCCTCTCGGGCTCGTCTTCGGCGTTCCTCTGGGAGCGTACGCCTCCAGGTTCTCCACCAACTCACCCCGCGCGATTGAGTCCATGATCCATGCGCCTCGAACGCATCGCATGGATAGCTCTCCTCTGTTCCACGCCCGTTCGCGCGCCGCTTCCTCCATCGTCCCGTAATCTTCGACGACGTAATGTGTCACACCCGCACTCTTTCCGTACGCTAGCGCCACCGAACCTCCGTGTCGCTCGACGAGGCCACGCAACGCGTCGACGCCCTCGGGAAACCATCCATCGAAGTGAAATGTAAGGTTTTCAAACAATCCACTCTCGCGCTGCGACGCCGGCAGCGCCGACGCGACGCACGACGACGTTTCTTCGCGACGTTTCTTCGAGTGCCCGGATTGGTCGACTTCGAGCTCAGTCTCGCGCTTACGCGTCCGAACCCGCGCGTCAAAATGCCTCGGGACGACCGCATCGCGCGCGCGACCGCGCCAGGGCATACCGTAGGTCGTTCCGATACGTTAACGCGAGATCGTCGTCATCGGTCGTGGAGCGCTGGAATGAAGCTGGTAAAGAACTGCGGCGACACTGTTGTTTGTTGCGGCGAAACTGTTGCGATACGCTCCGATAGAAAACTACGCTACGGTATACTAAGTACGCTACCTAAAAGGAGAATTAATAATCCGGTAATCCGTACTGCACGAGCAAAAACAACAACCCGAGCCAAATCGGAACCAAAATCCCCGCCTCGCCCGTCGTAAACTCGGCGTCTGAGTCTTCCTTGGCGTCGAAATACAGACTCCTCGCGCTGAGATAGCCGATGATGTACCAACCGGGCCAACGCAACCCACGACCCCACCACCACACTCTATTTTTGTACTCCAAATACATCGCGTTATCGCCGGCGAGCTTGTACGCCTCTGATAGAGTCAAACCGGCGCGTTGATTCATCTTGTACTCTCTCGGCGCTAAAACCTCCACTCGTCGCAATTCCGCGATCGCAGCTTCGGCATCCCCCGTCCGCAGCGCCTGCTCGCCCGTTTCCAACGCCCGCTTCGCCTCGCGCATCCTCTCCTCGTCTCGCTCCGCCGGTAGAAGCGATTCCAACCACGCCCGCGATCCCGGACGCAGCGCTTCGTCGCCGTCCGCCCTCGGCCGCGTCGCCGATTCCGTCAACCACGGAAACGCCACGAGTTCACCGAACACGAACGCCGTCTTTCCCAAAAGCAACGCCTCTCGTCGGCTCCACGTCGTCGGCTCGTCCCCGCCGTCTCGCGTCGCCCGCGTCGTCGTCCTCGCACCGTTCAACCGTCCATCGAACCGTCGACGACACTTCGTCCTCCTCCTCGTCCTTCGCGCGTGCTCCCGCGGTGCGGTCGCACCACTCGACGATCCATCGCATCGTCGACGCACCGTCGTCATCGCCGTCGTCATCGCTCTGTATCGCCGCGGACTCGCGCGGACTCGCCGGACGAATTCGACGAGACGGACGAACGCACGACGAGACGGACGAGACGAACGAACGAACGCACGAACGCACGACGAGACGACCGACCCTGGGACCTAAATCGACGATTCATGACTCAATTTTATCGTAAACATCCAATCAAAACACTTTAAAAACGCGCGTGAACCAATCGAAACACACTTCGTGTCGCATCCGATCCACGATCGACGGGTCGCGACCGGTCGATCGAACCTCGGGATCGACGTCGACCGCCGGGTGGGTGGGTGGGTGGATGCGGTCCTCACAAGATGCCCCGGGTTCGAAGAGGATTGACGACGACGACGCGCGCGGCGATCGCCGCGGCGGCGGCGACGGCGTGCGTGGCGGCGACGACGGCGCATGGATTGGCCTTCTCGGAAACGTTCGATGACGGCACGCTCGGTGGATGGACGGCGTCCGCGAATGCAAAGTATGAAGGTGCGCACGACTGGATGGCGATGGATGGCGTTTCGACACGCTTCGATCGGTTGGATTGACCCGACCGAGAAATCTCTGGAGCGCGACGCGTGAGGACACGGGTGGAGTCGAGGGGAGGGGGGAGACGGGGAACGCGTGAATGATTGGGGAATGATGGGAGATTGGTTCGACGACGACGCGACGGGTCGGGGGAATCGCGGAACCGCGCGACGGAACGATCGCTCGGATCTGATCCGCGAAGAAGCGGGGCGGGTCAGGCGTTCTTTTCTTTCTTCGCGTGGATCGATCGAACGTCTTGAAGGATGCGCGTGTATCGGGAAGGAACGAGGTGGATTTTATTCGTCGTGCAGCGAAGACGACGCGGTGTGATGAACATGGACGACTGACTGACTGGATGCGATTATTGATTCGATTCGATCGAGCAGGTTCGGCGGTCGCTCGCAAGGCGAAGGATACGGATGATTTTGGTTTGTACATCCCGAAGGAAGCCAAGCACTACGGCATCTCCAAGGAGTTGAGTGAACCGTTGGACCCGTCAAAGGGGTTGGCGCTTCAGTTTGAAGCGCGCCAAGAGAAGGGTTTGGAATGCGGCGGTGCGTACCTGAAGTACATTACGGCGGATTCGAGCTTTTCTCCCGAATCTTTCGACGGCGATACGCCGTATACCGTCATGTTTGGTCCGGATAAGTGCGGTGGTACCAACAAGGTGCACCTCATCTTCCGTCACAAGTCTCCGCTCGATGGTGAGATTGAAGAGAAGCACTTGATTAACCCGCCGCGCATGCCGACGGATGAAAAGGTGCACCTTTACTCCGTCGTCGTCAACGAAGACAACACCTACGCCGTCTCCATCGATGGCAAGGAGGAAAAGAGCGGCTCTTTGTTTGAAGATTTTGAACCGCCGTTCAATCCGCCGAAGGAAATCGATGATCCCGAGGACAAGAAGCCGGAAGACTGGGTCGATGAAGCGCAGATTCCGGATCCGAAGGCGAAGAAGCCCTCCGACTGGGACGAAGACGCCCCGGCGATGATTCCCGACGAAGAAGCCGTCAAGCCGGATGACTGGCTCGACGACGAACCGGCGGAAATCGAAGACGACGAAGCTGTCATTCCGGAAGAATGGGATGTCGAAGAAGACGGTGACTGGGAAGCTCCCATGATCCCGAACCCGGCGTGCGCCGAAGTTTCTGGTTGCGGCGAGTGGACTCGCCCGGAAAAGCCGAACCCAGAGTACAAGGGCAAGTGGTACGCGCCGATGATTGACAACCCCAAGTACAAGGGCGAATGGAAGCCGAAGCAAATCCCAAACCCGAAGTACTACCTCGATGAGACTCCGATGGCGAACGTCGGTAAGATTGGCGCCGTCGGTCTCGAGATTTGGACAATGTCCTCTGGCTTGGTTCTCGACAACATCGCCGTCGATAACAGCGCCGAAGCCGTCGAGGCTTTCGGTAAGGCGGCGTTTGAAGCCAAGGCTGAAGTCGTCAACACCGCTGTTGAAGCTCGCGCCGAGAAGGCTGCAAAGGAAGCGGAAAAGAGAGCGAACCCTGGTAGCCCGCCGGGTCTCGACCTCTTCACCGACCTCGCCTACAAGATCCCGGGCAAGGCGGGCGAACTCGCTCAAGATCTCATGCAACACTTCGCGACGAACCCGATGCACTACTACATGGCTTTCTTCACCTTCCCGATGGGAGTCATCGTCATCATTCTTTTCCTCAAGTTCGGCCGACCGAGCGCCGAACAAAAGGCGAAGAAGGAACAAAAGAAAAAGGATGCCAAGAAGAAAAAGGATGACAACATCGTTGAAGAAGATGACAAGGAGGAGGAACAAGAGGGTGACGAGAACGAACCTCCTGTTGAAGAAAAGAAGACGCCGAGCAAGAGACGCGTTCGCCGTGTTTCTTAAATAAATCTTTGATTGGTCACCCACCACATAGTACGAGAGACGCCCGACAGATTTTAATCCCGAGACAGCGTACATTTCCATTCAATTTTTCACGTCTTCTTCACACGCCCGGTTGATTGTTCACATTTGAGTCGCTCGTAAAATCTTTACATTTCGTGCGCAATGCGTGCTTGACTGATTGAACTGATTTGACTCAATACCGTTGACTAGCTCCTAAATCTAAGTTTCTCCTCGTGCGACGACACAATCCACCGCCGCCGAACGACGACCAAAACTCCGCGCGAACGTTAAACGGTGTAATCATGTCGGCGACGCCCACCATCGGGCGAGTCATGTTCGCGTTCGTTTTTCTCGCGTCGGCGATGGAAAAGTGGAACGATCTTCGTGCGGGTGCTGACGCCGAGGTGTTACGAGCAGTGTCGCCTGCGATGCGCATCGCCAAAGCCACCGTGGCGGAAAACGTCGGATTCAATCTATGCGCGATGCTTCCGAACGATGAACTCCTCGTGAAATGCGCGACGCTCATCGAAGCTTTGGGTGCGGCGCTCTTCGCTTGTGGGTTCGCGTTTGGCGCGAAACTGCTCATTCTGTTTACGTGCGCGGTTACGCCCGTCATGCATCCGTTTTGGCGTCATTTAGACGATGCGTCACTTGGAAATGATGCTGTTTTAGGTGTAGAGATGATCATGTTCTTTAAGAACGTCGCATTGGTCGGTGCGTTGGTGTACTACCTCGGCATGCGAAACGAATTGAGCGAGGCGCGCGAGCGAGTGAAAAAGTTGAAAACAAACTGAACGACGACACGAAAGAAAGTCCTTCGTCAAGTCGCGAGACGCGTCGTCGTCGCAAACTGTAGTATATAGCCACGTATCCGCCGCGTCGATGAAATGAAACGCATCCGCTTCTTACGATTAAAATCCAACCATATATGTGTTAGTTGCGCTCAACGAGTGAAACGAGACGACAGTAATCCAAACGTGTTGTGCCTTACTTTTGAGCGCGCATAGCGTTGGAAACCAGCATGCGCGCAGGTCGCGCGCATCGTTTCACGCGCGCGTGTGGGATAGCGTTACTCGCGCTCTCAGTCGTCGCGTCCGCGGACGAGGTGCAGACGTCGTCTGAAGATCGCGAACAGCGAACGGAATCGAATGGACAGCACGGTTTCGCTCTGGGTGGCGACGTCGAGAGCGGCGTGCTCGAGCTTCCGCGCTCTGTGGAGAGCGTCAAGTTTGTCGACATTGAGCTCTCGCTGATGAGTTCGTCGCATGTGCATCTGCTCGGGATTTTCCCGTCGGAAACAAGTACGTACTGCGAACAGAGAGGCGTCAAGGCGAACTGGCGTCGTTTCGTCAGAGCTATCGATGGATTGCAGTCTCTTGGAGACGATGTCAAGTGCGTAGAGGTGACGCACGAAGGTAGAGATGTCTCAAAAATAGCCGAAGTAAAAGCCTACGCGGGTGATCCGAACGTTAGACGTCGGGCGAAAGCTGTTTCTTGTGGTTTCATTGCTGTTACGACAAACAACATGATGTCAATTTATGATGGAGATTTGAGCGCAGGAAACACGCTCGCGCAGTGGTTAGACGCCAAGCTCTCGAAACTTATTGGCGATGAATTTGAAGAGGTCCAATCGAGACACGAAGCTGTCGAGTTTGTAGAGAGGAATGAGACGACAGTGCGGATGATACTGCTGGAGAAAACGAACTGGCTCACCATGTTGAGCAGGACGTTTCGAGGACGGGTCGCCTTCGCTCGCGCCTCTTCTCTCGTGGGTTTCAACTACTTGCGAAGTGTAATGTTTGATCAGCCAGGGATCAGCGGGCTTTTATTTATCCCAAAGCTGGAACAGTTGGAAAATGAAGATAGAAGTCAGAGAGTCGAGGTGAAGCTCGTCACGAGGAGGAATGAAACGTTTGATTTCTACGATGCGACAGATACCATGCAGAATGCGATGAAACAACTCGGTTACGACAACCTAATAGAGGCTACGATCGATGTTGATTGTGCGAATGCCATCTGGAGTTTCGTGTCCAACTCAATCCATCCTGAATTCAACGAGGCGACGCAAGGCGACGAAGGCACGACGATATCTCCAACTCAGGCTTGGCGGACTCTGAAGAGCGATTTGTTGACTCTCTTAGACGGACATGGGAAGGGTGACAAGACGTTGGGGCCTCAACAGTGGCTGTGTGGGCTCGCTGGACTCACCGCCGCGCATCGAGAAATCGCGAATGAATATGCCGAGGCGACGGCGGCTTTAGATGAGCTCGAAACGCTTCGTAAAGAAAATTACGGACTTAGACAGCGTAATGCGATGCTTGAGCGCGAGCTCGCACAGTGTGACTCGAACGCACCGAAGTCAACTAGTGGTACGAAACGTTTACCCAAAGCGAAACCGGTCGACTGGGGTTTCGATTCTATAGAGTCTACGCCCGAGCCGCGAGACGACGATTCTTTTGCGGAGGACGGATCGCGTGCCCACGATGAGTTGTGATTCTTTTGCATACAGTAACTCCGTGTAATTTTTATATCGTTTTGCCGCTAATTCTAACGTTTAAGAGTTGAGTCTAACCATCCTTTTGTCCCGTGAAGCGAGCAAAGGGGTTCCATCTTGCACGTCGAACAAGGTCAAGAAGTTTGTCTGCGGAGGAGTCAAGGTAACCGATGGAGATGATTGAGATTCTTTGACGTATCCCCTGGTTAGCGGCCTAGAAGATGGCTCAGCTGATTTAGGAGGTTCCAGTGCTGGTAACGCGAGAGCTTTGTGCTGTGACGCCGGTGACGGAATGACGTAAGGTTGCGTCACGTACTGGGGTGTCGCGCTGCCGCAGATGATCTCTCGCCATTCTGGAATTTTCAATATCGAATCCGCCTCGATCCTGATGCGAACGTCATCGCTCGATAAAAGCGCTTCAATGATGTTTTTTAAATTTGATTTCTGTATCTCATCGTATGTGACCGGCCTCGTCAGGTTTTTTAAACGGTGAAGAAGACGCACGACGTTCAAGTAAATTGTATGCGTATCGAAAACAGGATTGACTGCCTCGACCATTTGTGCAGCAATCTGTTGGAATTGATCCGAATCTTCCATTCGTGGCGTTTCTTCTTCTTCCAATCTCATTCGTCTGGACGTCGCTTGTATCCGCGGTACATCGGACTTTTCAATCACTCTTTTTGTTCGTTTCAAAGCCGTTCTGACGGGCTCCTCAATCACCTCTCTCGTTCGTTTCCAAGATGTCGAAACCTTTCGAACGGTGGGCGTCGCATGTGCCCCAAACGTCTTGTACTTGTAGCGTCCCATTTCCTCTTGTTGCAATTTTGGAAGTTGTCCCATCATAGCGAGAGGTCCCCGCATTGGACCCGTGGCTCCTGGGTACAAACAGTTGACGCGGCGCATCGGCACAACTGGCGTCATCTCAGTGACTGGCTCGAAATTTGGACCGAAGAAATCGCTCAGTGCTTGTATTTTTTTGCGCGTGCTCGCTTTGAGTGTGATGTGTGGAGGTTTGGCTCCCGCGTGTGGACGGAAGACTTTTTTAGGAGCGTGTGGACGGGAGACTTCTTTAGGCGCGCGCGGTCGAGGACCGGTTGGACGGCCCTTCCAGAAGCCTTCGCTCTTTTCCTCCTCTTCATTTTTTTGCTCCTTGTACGCCATCGTGCGAACGGTGCGCAGAGGCATCACTCTTGTCGGCATTGTGGCCGCGTTGGAGAGGGCTCCGAGAGTCGCCGCGACGGTGGGCTCACTGATTTCCCTCTCGTAAGGTTTGATCACCACGAACCGCTCGCCGATTCGCTCTTCACGAGCCAGCCTCGGCGCCTCGGCGCGTGGTGCGATTGGCTCGGGCAAATCGTGTAATTCCCTACACACCGGACACGCGTACAACTCCCCTCGCAAGCAATCCCCGCTCTCACACTCGAAATGCGTAAAGTTCTCGCAGTAATCACACGCAATCCACCGTTTCGACGACGCGTCGCTTGTACGATGCGCCGTCTGACATGCGTTGCAAAACCAGCCCTTGTCAAATGCATCCCCGCACGCATCACACAACACCACGTCCTCCCATCCGTCTCGCCATTTCCCCGTCTGTGTCTTCTGCGTCATCATCGTCGTCGTCGTCGTACAGTCAGTCTTTCGAACGAAAACAAGAAAATATCGAGATTCGATTCGATTTCTTTCAACGAGCAAGCGAGCTAGCAAGCAAGCAAGCATCACCCTTCGTACCGTCGTTCCACACGATCCACACGCGCGCGCATTCGCCGTCGTCGCCGTCGTCTCCTCCACCGCGCGTCCACGTCTGCGCGTTATCGCCGGCATCTCGTCCGTCACTCCGTCCGCGTCGTAGTGTACGGTCCAGTCAGTCAACGCCGGCAAAGACGCGCTCGATGCGTCGGTTCGTTTCTCGTTTCGTCTCGGAAACGCCGATTGACGAGTCGTTTCTCAAGAAATAGCCATGGACCCCTCTTTCCAAGAGGGAGGAAAGCTTGCGTCTTGATGAAAATCTGATCGGAAAGATCAGTCAGTCACGATGGCTTTCATGCGTCAGTGAACGAACGACGCGCGCGAAACGAAACGCAAAGAAAAGAGAAAAGGATGCGAAGCGAAAAGTGGTCGATGCGAAAATGGATCCTCGCGGCGCTCGTCGCGATGATGAGTCTCGCTGGAACGTTCACGATTGCGTCTGCAGGGGCGAAGGAGGACGGATTGGCCTATCTCGAAGCGAACGCGCTCAAGCCGGGCGTGACGGTGTTGCCGTCTGGATTGCAGTATCGAGTGTTAAAGTCTGGTGAGGATGGGGCGCCGAGTCCGTCCAAGTCGACGAGGTGCTCATGTCATTACTCTGGGAAGACGATCTCGGGTGAGGAGTTTGATTCTTCGTACAAGCGAGGACAACCGACGACGTTTGCGCCCAACCAAGTCATCAAGGGATGGACGGAAGCGATGCAGTTGATGAAGGAGGGCGATAAGTGGGAACTCGTCATTCCGAGCGAACTGGCGTACGGTAAGTCGCGCATTAACAACTTGATTGTCCCGGACAGCGTGTTGGTCTTCGAGATGGAGCTCATCAAGGTGGGCGTCTAACTCGATGGACATTTTCAGAATATTTTAAGTTTTGTTATTAAAGTGACACACACACACTCAAACGTGATATGAACCTGTTGACGCGCTAATAAAACAAATAGCGACGCCATTAGCGTTGCTTCATCATGGCCATGAACTCCTTGTAGTCGATGCATCCGTCGCCATCCGTATCAGCACTTGCAATCAACTCACCTATGTCACCCAAGTTTGCGCGCTCGATTTGAGACATCTTGGCGAAAGCTTCCTCAAACTCTTCCACAGTGATGGATCCGTCGCCATCCTTGTCAAAGTAGTCGAACGCACGGCGAACGGCTTCGTCACTTTGTTGCTTAGATTGCGCGAGAGTCGCGGCGATGAACTCTTCGTAATCGAGCTCGCCGCTGCCATCGATATCAATCGTCTTCATGATGGCTCTCAATTCCTCCATGGCCGGACCAGCAGACTTGACCTTCAAGCCTTGACGAAGTTCATCAATAGAAATGGTACCAGAGTTGTCGGTGTCAAAGCTCTTGAAGAGCTCCTTCAAGCCGGCAACTTCATCAGAAGTCATGGTACGGGCCATCGCCATCAAGCCCATCTTCTTAAACTTGGTGATGCCAGCAAAGTTCTTGAAGCGCTTGAACACGACGTTGTCGAGCTTTCTCGCCGGAGCAACGTTCGGATCAGCGACCCACGGGTGTTTGAGAACTTGAGAAGCCGTCATGCGCTTCTTCGGATCCGGTCTGAGCATGCCAGAGATGAGCTCCTTTGCTTCGGTGGAAACCTTCGGCCACGGATCACTCTCGAGATCGAGGGAGCCCGCGAGAATGGCATCGAAGATTCCTTGTTCGGTTTGCGCCCAGAACGGCGGCACACCAGAGAGGAGAATGTAGAGGATGATACCGCAAGACCAGATGTCAGCCTCCGGACCGTAGCGACGGCGCAAAACTTCCGGGGCGACATAGTACGGGCTTCCAACAAGATCCGTAAAGATTTGAGAGTCACGGAAAAAGGTGGATAAACCAAAGTCAATGGCGCAGATCGGCGATTCAGAAGACTTGTCCTTCAACACAAAGTTTTCCGGCTTCAAATCGCGGTGCATGACGCTCAACTGGTGGCAGTATTCAACAGTTTGAACAATTGTGCGAAGCGTCTCGGACGCATCCTTTTCGCTGTACTTGCCCTTTTCGACGATACGGTCGAAGAGCTCGCCACCGGCAAGGAGTTCCATGACGATGTACACGTGCTTGGAACCTTCATACGCGCCGACGAGTTCGACAACGTGGTCGTGGCCGGAGAGGTGGTGCAAAATTCTCACTTCGTTTCTCACCTCCTCAATGTCGTCTTCGTTTTGAAGCTGACGCTTGGAAATGGCCTTGCACGCACACTTACGTCCAGTCGCCTTCTCAGTCACGAGGAAAGTCGTACCGAACTGACCACGACCGAGTTCTTCGTGGAACTCGAACAAGTCGTTCACGTCCGGCGTCTCGCGACCGAGAACGCTAGACGGACGTCGCTTCTTTCCGAGCGGATTGGGCTTGCCGGTTCGCTCATTCGTTTCTTCGTACTGCGTCGCGAGAAAAAACACACACGCGCGCGCGAGTAATCACAATCGTCAGTCGTCATCGTCATCGCTACCCCCCAGTTTCCTTCTCGCTCAATCTTCTTCCTGCGCGTCAAGTCCCGCGACCTATCCAACGAGCGTTCCAACAATCCGAATCGTAACAGTTCGTCACGCCGAACCAATTTCTAATCGGTCACTCGCTTCACAAACACGCACCGGAATCGGCGATCCGTTCGCCGTGGATGAACAGATTCCCATGGCAACGTGGGATGGTTGTCAGTATCGCTCGGCGTTTCGCTCGCGCACGCGACTGTGTCGTCGGTAAGCAATGAATGTGATCGGACACAATTCGTGGAGAATTTCAATTTCGGGTGGGCCTTTAGCGCTCCACGTAGTTGTACTAATTCTCCCAAGCGGAACCGCCCAAAACGCGAGCGGTCGCAAGCCACATGGACAGAACGACGCGCGCGACGAACGGAGAAGCGATGCATCGCGCGTTCGCGCGAGTGAAGACGTTCGGGGCGAACACCGCCACCGCTGGTCGGTGTTATCGACGTCGACGACGACACCGCAACGGTGGTGGTGACGGTGGCGCTAGTGATGGTGCTGGAAGAAGACGACCACGAGGCGTGGTGCGCTCGGCGCAGGACCGAACGACGCAGGATGCGATCGCGGAGCTGCAAAACATGAGCGCGGGAAGTTGGAACATCGGGGAGTATCGATCGAAGCGGAAGAAACACTTGACGAATGACTTGGGGGATATCCTCGGCGAGGCTGAGGCAGCGGAGAATATTAGCGAGCAGCCGGGCTGGGATTCGGCAGGGAAATTGAGGTTTTGCGTGATGAGCGTGGCGGATGAACTCGGTATGGATGAGGAGGAAGTTGGGAAGAAGTTTGTGCAACTCTTCACGTTGATACCTGGGTTGGATGCTCGTATGGGGGATGTGAAGATTGCGGACTTGGTGCGGTTGGTGGCCAACGTCCCGGATGTCGCTTTAGCTCTGGTTCGCCTCAGGGACATCATGCCGGAGGCAAATTTGGGGAAGATGATCGCTTCTCGGCCTTCGTTGCTTTTGGAAGACGCAGATAAGGTCAAGTTACAGCTTGGAGAGCTACGAGAAGCGTGCCCGAGGCTTCGTTGGGACGCCATACTCACAGACTTTCCGCAGCTCTTCGATATCCGCGACAAGCGCGGCTCCATCGAGGCTCTCAAGGAGAAGCTCGATTTAAATGACGACAAGGTTCAAGACGTGCTCTCGCAGCGACCACTGATGTTACTCAGCGTTCAATCGCGTCACGATATGATTCCGTACGATAATGGCACGCTCGCGCAAGTGCAGGCGACCATCGCCGGAGACCGCTTCTCTGATGGATGGTGATTTTGCAGCTAATCTTAATTGTAACATTTCATGAGTTGTTTTCGTCTAACTTATTTACTTGTTCGAATCTCGCAGTTCTTGCAGCATCGTCACCTTGGCTTGGAGCTCCTCTATAGTGTTCCGGTAGAAGAGGGTGCGACTGTCTCGACTGCAGTCGCACGCCTTGACGCAGCGTAGACAATACGCGTACCCTCGTCCCTTTGCAAAAGTGCACGAACAAGTCACGCACGCCCAGTTAAGGTCGCCAAGACACGTCGTACAGTCGCGCTCATTGAAATCTGGCGCTTCGGGAGTGTTCTCCATGCGAACCGTGTTGGCGACAAACGAAGATGCATCCGCTCGGCGCTCTTCTTCCTCCTTGACGCGACGACCCACCACTTCCGCGAGCACGGGAGAGAACTTGGGGTGTTTGTGCACGCTTTCTGTCAGCGTAGACAATAGCTGATCGTGCGCGACAGACTGATACCGTTTGTCTCGCATGTACCGCTCAGTCGCGCCCACGCCAAAGGGCAACCAGTCAATCGGCGCAAAGTTCACGGCCTCAGCACAGTTGAAGCCTGTGTTGAATCCCGCGTGATACGCGAACGGGAAAGTAATAATGTAACTTCTCGGGTGCTGCTCGGCGCGATACACAGGGATCCCTTCGTCTTGCAAGACTTTCGGTGAAAGGATAGTGACGAGACTGTGCAACAAGTCTGGTTGACTTTGGAAGAGATGCGGCAGTCTTCGTCTCATAACTTCTTCAAACTGTTTCGAGTGCGTCGCTGGGATCGAATACCAAACTTTCGGTGCGCCAAAATGATGGTAATTGACACTGTAAAAGTTGTGATCTTCAACGTGCCAACAAAAGGCGGACATGGTCATGCCAAAGTATAACCAAGGCACTGTGATTCCCGTAGTGGCCTCGACGTGACTCAAGCAACTTTCAGAGTTGTAGGGCATGTTGCACACATTCCATGGACTCGTCGCGTAGCGCTCTTGCTTTCCAGGGCAGTTTACGCTCCCTTTCTTAGCAAAACCGCTCCCAACCTCCATCGTGGCGATGTCAGCACCGTAGATGACCTCCACGCTTCTGCCTTTGTTGTCTTCGATAAGACGCCAAAACTCTCCCTCCATGTCTTTGATCGACACGTCCACCGTCTTACCGTCTCTGCTAAAGTACTTCTTCTTGAAATAATCGGAATAACGCTCGAGAGTCGCGAGGTTATGTCGCTGACCCTGCTGGAATCCATACTTTTCTGCAATGACATTGGCGTCCGCTTGCGACGCACCTCCCATGCGACCAACGCTTCCCATACGACCACCAGTGGCAGTGCTCGCCGTCAACTTGACTCCAGAATTCTCTTCCTCACGCATCTTTTCGCGGGCGCGAGCGCTCGGTCCAGCGGGGCGGTTTTGTAGTTCATTCAAGGCTTGGATCCGCGTTCTAAAGCGAAGCTTCTCCTTACCAGGCAAACAAAAATCTGGCTGCCAACTCTCCGGCGGAATAATGTTACACACGCCGTACTTTTCCGCCTCCTCTCTGATGGACGCGATGTACTCCAATGGATCTCCGTTCCACTCCTCTTCCGTCGGTCTATACGTCTTCACCGGCGGAACGTCGTGAAAATGCGCCTTGTGCCATTCGCACTCGCTCCGCACCGGCGGACCACCGAGACATGACTCGCAACCCTCCGGATCGTACTCACACTTCTCGCACCCGAACATCGCGTCCCCACGCTCATCCATCTCGTACACGTATTCGACTGCCCCTCGCGGTCCACGTCGCTTCTTTGCACCATTCGTCTCTTTTGTCCTCGCCTTTTCCCATTCCTCGCTCCTCTTCGGCGGCGTCGACGGAGACCCACCCCGCGCGTCGCCATCCGCACTCGCCACCGCCACCGCCACCGCCTTTACTGAATCCATCTTTGTTTCCTCCATCGTCGTCAGCGCCACCACAAACGACGCCTGGCCTTTCGCGACGTCCCGGTTGACCGCGCGAAATCGCTAGCGCACCTCGACGACAACGATGAATCTACCCGTCGACCCCGTCCTTGTCGCGTCCCCGGACTCGAATCTCGCCGTCGCGCGACGATGAAGATTTCCCCACGTTCGTTCCGCCGCCAGACGACGACACTCGTCCCCCGCGTGCGCGCGCGTCGGCGTCTGGACGCCCGGCGTGCACAGCGCGCCGGGTGGCGAACCACGCAGTCGATCAAGTGTTTTCTTGTGGGTAAATTCAACGATCAGAGCTCCGTGATAAACCTCAAAAACATCCGATTGATTTATATTTCGTGGTTCAGTTTCAAGGTATCGCGCGTCGGCGAGACGGTTAAAAAGACCCCGCATTGTTTGTTGTGCCGACGGAAGTCGACGACGCGCAGACACACGGGCGTCGGACGACGGAGTGCGAACGCGACGTGAACCGACGACGAGAACTTTTCTGCGTCGAACGCATCCAGTGGATCGCGCGCGCGCGTCTGAGCGCGCGAACTGGTCAAAGGGAGAGCACAAGACGCCTGTCGAGAGGTTGACGACGAGACGAGACGAGCCAGAGGGTGAGGACGCCTCGGGATTGACGGTGACGACGACGACGATGGACCGCGACGGTGATCGAGAAACAATGTCAGGCTCTACAGTCGCGGCGGAGGTGGTCAAGGTGCTGAGAGATGTCGGAGAAGGGACGCAGACGACAGGGGTGATGGGTGAGACGCGAGGCGAGGCGGAGTCGGTTGCGAATTCGGTGTGGGAAGAGGTCGCCGAGTTGAACCGCGGGTTGAGACGGGCGAGCCGTGCGCGAGGGGAGGTTGCGAATAAGATGGCTGTGCATGCGTTGGCGCCACATAGCTTGAAGGCGTTGATTGATTGTGGGAAGACACTGGGGACATCCACAGCAGCGCGGTCGAGAAGGAGCTGCGCCGAGGCGCTCGGAGCGTGCGAAGCCGTCTTGGCCATGTTTACCACGCACGATGAGACGCTTCGGGCGTCTTTGAGGGACGATGAGCAAATAGTTTGCGATACTTATCGTGTCTGCGTGGACTTTGCCGTTTTCATGCTGGAGGGACTCGATCCTCAAGATTTCGACGCCGTTGCCAGGTGGACAGACGTATTACGCGCGTGCGCGTGTCATTCCTACGCCGAGAGATGGGCCGTCAAGGTTATGGAAAGGATGCGGGCGGAAGAACCGATGAGTTTGCATGGAAATGAAAGTCACGAATTCGCAGCGAGTGAAGAGGTGGCATTGATGAGCGCGCTTTCAGAGTCAATTCAAGACGTGAACATCGGCGAGACGATTCCATCAATTTTCAGCAGCAGGCTCGTTTGTGAGTTGTACTCGAAGACTCTGGCAAAATGTTCGACCGTTTTGCACGAGAAGATGAGTAAACCGATGATGCGCCTGAGCGACTTGCCTAGACTACTGGCACAGGTGTGTTTGGATGGCTTGGAACAAAGCACCGACCGGCACACAGTCGAACATGTCGCTCTCGAGGCCGAACGTGCGTGCTCTCTGCTGGGTCCTGCTTTGACGCACGACGAACACAAACTGATTGCTAGTCTCGTCAATATTTGCGTCAAGTCTAGTGAATGGAAGGAGTTATCGAGTGAAACGTCTTGTGCCTTGACGAGCGCTTTGTACTCTGTGGCGGTCTCAAGTTCTGAAAATTTACAAAAAATTCATGTTTCTTTCGAAATGCATCCACGCAGTGTAGTGAGCAAGTGCGTCATGTCGAGAATCTGTAGTACGGACTTGGATGTTCGCGACTCGACGGTTAAGTTTCTTGAGGCCACGACAAGTAATGATGATGTCAATGACGACATGCACGGTTGCGTGCCCAGTTTGCTGCGTGCGGTCCTGGAAGATTTTCCCGAATCCTTCTTACAAGATCAAAGATTTATTCCTGAAAATGCTGGAAAACTAATTTTGGACTCTGCTCCCTTGACTTTGATTAGGCTTGGTCTGGCTTGTTCCAGCGATGGTGCGCAGGTCATTGCCAAGTGCTTAATCTCTGCATTGCAGAGGGCGAAACTTGCGTCTGGATCAGACATACTGCGTTTCATCCCCGCAGTTCAAATGGTGAGCTTTATACTCAGCGAAAACGCCCAAGTCAAAGAAAATGCACCTAGTGGTAGCCTAGCTGATCGTTTCGGTGCAGAACCCGTGGAACATTCAGAGGCGGCGCAGCAAGACGCGGAAGAGCATGAACACGAAGTGAACGTAATCAACTTGCACGATGAACTTGGTACTCTTTTCGCAATGCCTGAAAATCTCATGGACGACAATCCTTCTGAAGATCTACTTGAACGCAGACTTGCACGCTTAGACGCAGTACTTGATGCGGCGGTGTCGACACTTGCCGTTGACGAGCCATCGAACACCGATAGAGGGAGAAACACTTTGCCAGAGCTTTGGGGGCGTCTCATAAACGCCGAAGAGCGACGTTCTGACGGTCAGCGACAAATCCCATCACCCAGTGAAGTCGAACCGCTTCGTGAAGCTGGATCTGACTTGGATGTATCATCCGGGTTGTGTACCTTCATCACAAGCGGAGAGTCATTCCAGGAGCAACACTGGTATTTTTGCTACGACTGCAATTTAGTTGCGAGCCGAGGTTGCTGCAGTAATTGCGCTAAAGTTTGCCACAATGGACATCGCGTCGTTTATTCCCGAAAATCGAGGTTTTTCTGCGATTGTGGAGCGGATGGGGCAAGTCCGACGCCACAGCATAAGTGTTACTGTTTGAACAAGCGAGACCTTGAAGATGTTAAAACGAGACATTCTAGGAATGGCAAAGTTAAGGATAGGCTGGGCATTGATGAAGAAAGTGACAGCGAGACTGAAGAGGAAACGGAAATTACATACGAACCGAATCTTGCACGGCGACTGAGCTCTACGTCGGCTCGCGAACGACTTAGAGGTGCCCTGAAGCAGTCTCAAGTCGCGGAGAGCCTGGAGAGCGTTTTGGTATCTTGGTTCGAACCATTGTACGAAGACACTGCGACTGCATCTGAACAACACTTGGCCATGTCCAGTGGTATAGTGGATGTGCAGAATAGCCTGCACTCAGTGCACGTTTCTCGAAACTTCAAAGCGGGGTCTTTTGAGCTGTCAACCGTCACACATGGGTCGGAAGTTCAAGAACTGTACTTGAGCGACGTCATCGTCCACAATGCTATCGCTTGCTCCAAGTGTAGTCTTCTCGCCATCGCGGAAGGAGAACAACTTTCAATTTTAGACGCCGATGTCGTCGTCGGTGCTCAGAATGTGAATGACAAGGCGATCAAGCTTGGTGACAAGGTGGGCATAAGACCACTCTCTCGTAATCTGATTGGGTTTGACATTGTAAACGTCGCTTTCAATCAGATGCAAGGCGAGTATCTAGCAGTCATCGGGTTACATGAAGTACACATATGCACGATAAATAGTAGAGGTAGCATCACGGATCGCCTTCGGGTTCCAACTCCCTCTGGCAGCGAGTATCACGACCTCATCGTGGACGCACATTGGGTTCCGAATTCTGTCTCACTGTTTGCAATCACCGGAAGGCGATCAACAGCAGTGTTCGACTTAAGCTACAGTCCACCAAGAGTTGTTTCTTTGATTAACGCATGTTCGGGTCATATCACATCATCCTCATGGATACGACCAAAATGTGAAGACAGGATCTACAATGTGACGTCAACAAGTGATGGGGCCGTTTTTCTCCACGAAGAGAAGATTACCGCGTCCATCTCGATTATTTCATTGGCTGCATGTACAAAAGTTGATACTGCGACGAGCGAAGATATCGTTACTTTGTCTTACTCTCAAACGCACGATGTTTTAATGGCGTGCACTTCATCAGGTGAAGTCGTCTTGATGCAAATTCAGACGAACGAAGACGCCACACCGAGACTGCGGCCCATCATGCAGATTCGCACTTTAAACGGCGGTCCGTGTCGCTTGACAGACTTTTGTCTACCGAATACACCTGGGCCTGATGCTACTCTTGACGTTCCCGAAAGGATATTCGTGCGAACTGATTCTTCAGGAGAATCCTTATCGTTACTTACCTTTGATGGTACTGGCGTGAGCAACATCCCATTGGCGCCGTTACCCGCCAGCGTCATTGGCCACGCTGGGTATCAAACGACGGGAAATTCTGGCTTTCCTTCTGCTCTGATAATTCTCAGAAGTGATGGCTCTATGCAAGTCAATTCTTTCGATGAGGTGAGATCCAGGGTCACGTCAAAGAGTCTATACATGAACAAGAAAGATGAGGATACCGTCAATTTCCAACCGCCTTTTCCACGTGATTTCTTTGAGAAACTCACGAAGGTGACTCCGATCGTAGATTTTGGTGGATCTTTCAACCGTGGGTCTCTTCCGAATGCACTTCGAAGTACTTTACAAGCAGATGATGGATACATCGAAGCACCAAACTCTGGCAACGCTCATCTCTCGTTAGAGCTGACAAGTGGACATCAGCGTGTCATTCGAGGCATACGCCTTCACGTTGGTGGTGTGACGATACAATCTTACGCCCCTTCAAAACTTGTTCTTCCTGGGGGTAGAACTATCAAGTTTGAACGAGAATCGAGGCGCTGGTACGATGTCCCTTTCACTTGCTCTGAATCACTTTCGATTATTGATAACTCTGGGTCGCTCAAGCTTACGTTTCTGGCAGATTCACCGAATCAAGTTAGTATCCGTGTCGATCGAATGGAAGTCTATGCGTGCGATAAGGATACTCTGGAATCGGACATGCAATTAGAGAATGAACGCGACACGCGGACTATAGATGATGCGCTCAAATCGACCACCAGTCGATCAAAACGACACTTGATCCGCAAGGTAGAGGAACCCATCCCTGCGTGGTTGCGTGGCACCATTGCGATTGTGAACGCGCTTCAGCACTGCGAACTCGATCTGAAATCCAGTCAACTTCGCGTTTGCTACGAGTCTATGCTGAGAAAACGTCAATTTATCATTCAGGAGACTTCAGCGCATAGGACTGTCAAGTTGATCACATGGAAAGTTCTCATGGCTAACACGCATGACAACGTTCTCACTGCCATGAACATTAAGGACAACTCGACCCTTCTCTGTGGTCACCGGATCGCAGAGAGAGTCTGCCCAAAGTTGAGAGGCAATCCATTCAGTGTTTTGAGCACTGATTTATTCGACTATTTCTGTGCTGTACGCAAATTGGGTCGTCTGGCAGTTAGACGGCCGACGGCACTCCTCGATTCTTCACCGTATCTTGAAACTATCGCTCAGAGTATACCTCATGTGTTGAAAGTTGGCGCTGGGTCTTGGGACGCAGAAGAGATTGTTCCAGATTTAGTACATGCGATCATTGCCTTGCTCACTCGTGAACGCGATGAAGGCTTAGTGAAATGCATATTCTCCCTCCTCACATCAGAGAGGAATGATGTACGCACGGCTACTGCTGACACGCTTCTATCAAATTTGGTCGTGATAAATGCCGTCGACAACTTTACGTTGGACGAGCCGCGACGTTCTGTGGTCGAAAATTTGCAGCTTATACCTGAAAATCTCACCGATTCGAGCGGTATTCGTGATTTAATATCTGCATTCATGCACGTCAATGATGAGAGGCTGCATGAATCCCAGGCTTCTGTCATACGCACGCTGTCTCCGGGCTACGTGACGTGCCTGAATGCAAATTTGTGCAAACTACCGTCCTTGCGAGGAAACATTATCGAACGCGACGCGCTCTCCTGGAGACTCGCAATCGCTGCGGAGAGTTGTCAACTGCGAGGAGTTGTATCAGCTGAATCACGAGAAACTTTGTTGCACGCATACGCAATCACTTGCGAGCTCCTGCGCTGTCTTGGTGTTGAAGAGGCGTCTGATGATGCGAATGAAGAAGGTTATGGAGCACCATTGCCGCGCGAAGGACCTTCTACGTGCAGTAAACAGGATATGACACTTTACGCCTTGAACTCGGTCATCGTGTATGCCTCAGCACACGTCGGAGCCCTGGATGTTGAGACGTTACCGACTCGAGAAAAAGAGGCATGGGTTGAAGTTCTTGCACGAGTGTCGGCATTTGAATCGCCAAACAGTATCCGTAGTAATGCTCAGTCTATGATGCGGCTCATTACTAAAGGTGATCAAGTGGATGTGGATATTCTACGACGCGCGGGTGTGCTACTGAATATGGCGTCCGCCGCTCAGAGAATGACGACTACTCAACTTGAATCTCCGTGGTATATCGATGTCGTTCCGTATCAAGAAATCCTCGCTTTGAATCAAACACTGTTGAAATTCGTCGAGGTGACTGCATCTTGTCGAAGCAGTCTTCGGTATTTTCTCGAACACATCGACTTTGCTGATGACTTCATTTCCACCCTGTTGGATGCAGCAGTAAATGTGCCTCACCCGATGTCTACCCGCACGTGTGAGTTGATTTCATACATCGTTGAAGCTCTCACCAAAGAAGGTGACGAAAGAGATGGCGATACGACACGTCTTGGATTAATTCGAGCGATAGTTACAAGGTTGGCAACAATCACAAATGTCTGTGCACTGTCAGCAGATCACGCAGAGACGCGTGTCGCAGCGACGAGTATTTTAAAGGCACTATGGTACGCGCATAGTGAATACCGCGAAGACTTGATGCGCACACTGATGGACTCCATTCATTCATGGAGATACAAAGGACATCGAGCCCATCAACTGTTGGAATTTGTGAAAAGCATCGTCGTGACTGATGCTGGTTTCATTACTCAATATCAACAAGAAATTGAAGCTTTTTGCGGCGGAGTAGCCGAGACTGTCGTGCAAATAAGCAACCATCCGCGTGCGGATTTGTATTTTGCCCTTAAGCAAAGGCAGCTTTTGAGCGAGGATGAGTCGGACAGATACTGGTTGGAGACAGATTCGAGCATGCGAGACGTGTGTGCATATCGCACGTGCCATCAGTTCACTGATCATCAACTCGAAGATCTTAAGAAGAATCAAAGCTTTACAAAAGACAGCGTAATGACCAAGCTACGCGAGGTGATGACTGTTCAGTCTATACGTATGAACGTAACAGAGCTCAAGTCCTACACGCACGTTAGAGCGGTCGAAATTTGGCGCACTTTATCGTGCAAAGACATGAATTCTCTGAGAAGCTTTGATCGCTCTCGATGGCAGCATGTTGGTACTTTGAACTTCTCCGCCTCGGCACAGATAGCGGAGATCAAGCTTGAAATTCCTGTCGATGTAGCTGCATTGAACTTTGTCTTCACATCTTTCCATGAGAATTTGCAGGTAAGGACGATGACAATGCTTCACTGTCCACGCTGCGCGAGACATGTTACCGATACGAAGCACGGTATCTGCTCAAACTGCCGTGAAAACGCATATCAGTGCAGATACTGTCGGAATATCAATTACGAGAAGTTGGACGCATTTATATGTAGTGAGTGTGGACACTGTAGATACGCAAAGATATCTACGATGTTGAATGCACATTCAGCGCTATGCGACCGTCATCCCGAGATTTTGGATACCGAAGACGTATCCGCAGCTTCCGTTGAACTCAAGCACTACGCTGACGCTCTAAAGACTGCTGTACAAAATATCGAGGCGGTCGAAGCGTCCGTGAGACGCGAACTATTTGGAAATGGCGAACCTTTATCAGACATTGAACATATATTCAAGGTTGTCGCCAGAAGTCGGAGAATGGAGTTCATCGTGGCGCATTCAAAGAGAGACGCCATCCAAGAAGCCATGCTTCATTTTTTTGGCGGTGAGAAACCAGAGATGGAAAGTGTCATTGCGGAGTCGAATCACTACGGCATCTTGCGCGAGTATCTGCCGTGTGCTTTAAGAGTATGTACGAGTCTTGCACGCTCTCCTGCGGGAGTCATCGCTTTGCAGAAAAGCGACATGCACACGCACCTGTTCAATCGCATGCTCAACCCACACATTTCCGGACGTGCTGTTTGCACTCTGGCCCGGACGATCTTGTCGAACATGGCTGCTGGGAACGAAGACATCGCTAATACTCTGTGTGAAGCGGCGTACAATCGCGCTGAGCGAGCACTCGCGCCGGGAAGCGCCTGGAATGGCCCGATGGTATCACAGAACAATCAAGACGTGTTACTTCTGAAGGAAATGGTGCAGACAAACACCTTTCGTGCCGAATTGGGGATGAACAAAACGAAGAGCCAGGAGCGTTCGGCGTTGATGACCCTCGCTTGCAGCGCGCTGAGTAATCAGTACTTGGTATCTAATCCTATCATCATGGAAAATACTGTCATGGCTGCTATGGATCTAATCAAGAAGGATATGACAAATCCCGAAGCCTTGCATGACATAGTCGCCGTGTCACAAAAAGCGCTCACGATGAAGACGTTCGAACATTTCGGGGATGGTTTCATGGAGCATTTGAAACACATCGAAGGCACGGGTGGGCGTATTCACTTGGTTCCGTGGCTGATTTTGGCGCTTTCTTGCGCGTCCAGATTCGTCCGACAAGAAGCTGTACAGCTGCTCACCATTTGCGCTCAAGAAAGCATGGATATGAGATTGGAGATTGGCCGTTTTCTTTTGAGCGTCGCCCCGGAAAAGTTTCCTGACGACTTGTACCCTACGTTTTTATCTGCTCTGAACGCGATCTTCCAAGGTCAAGAAGTTCTCGAGGGATTGAACAGGTCAGACGAACTGGTTGACACCCTGATTGCAATGATTGAGCAAGAACTCGCCAAAAACGCAAAGTACTTGACATCTACTTCCGGAATACTACAAACTATTTCAAAAGATATTGGAAAAGGTCTCCAACCTGTGTCTAGGTTTTTTAAGGATGTTTGCTTAGAATCAACTACGGTGATGGACCGACTCATGGAGGTGGGTTTGGAGAAATTCGTTCTCATCGTGTTGTGCAATCGAGCATTGAGAGTTTGCCAAGGGCCTGATGTCTTGGAGGCATCAGAAACCTTCGATGAGCTACTGGAAATGTATGTGCGAGCTAATGAACGCATGCAATCTTCAATTGCACGGATCTGCATCAAGTTTGCGCGCGCATACGTGGACCCACGACCCGAGACAGGCTTACAGTTGCCTCTTCGTATCATCTTGGAAGAAATTTCATCTTTAATTCTGCCGCAGGTGCCACCATCGAAGGTATACTTGCTCCGTCTTCTGAAAAGCGCGACGCAAGAAGAATTCATACCTGGGACGATGGCTCGGAACCCGTATTCGACAGCCCAACTAGAATCTCAACCGCTCATGCGCGATGTGAAGAATCTGATATGCCATGAACTCGACATGGAAGGTTTGATTCAAGACGACTTTGGAATGGAACTGCTGGTCTCCAACCAGATAATCAGTCTTGACCTGACGGTCGAGGATGTTTTTGAGCGCGTTTGGATACCTTCGCTCTTGAGCGGCACGCAAAGGCGAATCAGCGCGCCGGATGTTCCGATAGGTCCTCCGATGGCTGTGACATTCCGATTGAGTGGCTTGGACGGAGAAGCCACCGAGGAGCGGGTGGACGAGCTTGAACCGGCCCAGGAAGAAGAGGAAGATATCGAGGCAAAATTCGCGGGCACCAACCTGTTCCGTGAAGACAAGGGGTTTCGTACGCTGATGCAACTTCTTCCCACGGTTCGTCGTGACTCTTACAAGTTATTCCCCAGTGAGGATTCTTCACGGGCTCTGCTCGACATCCTTCGATCTTCTTGCTATGTAAAGCAGAATCGACAACACTTGATGAGAATTGGTGCACTGGCGGATTTGCTAGATGAAGCTGCTGAAGCGTTTTCTGACGGGAGCAATCTAGGCAAGGAGCTGCTACTTCTGATTGAGATTCTTTTACAAGAAGAACAAGAAGTATCCGAGAGCCGGCAAGACAAGCTCACGACGTCGGTATCATCGAGTAGTATGCTCGCTCGCGAGCTCGAAGAAAGCCATGCTTCGATGACTCGCCCGGGTTCACCGCGTTTGAAGAAGAGCACTTCGTCTCTTACTTCGATAGCTATATCGACTGCATCACAGAAAAATCATGTGGAAATCTTCCTTGCTCAGCTCAAACAGTGCATTAAAGCGAGAGACAGACACGAGGCGGACATTATTGCACGTGTGATCCCTAGACTGGCGGGATCGACGTCAGAGTCTACAACCTTGATGGCTAAGAATTTCTACGCGTCGGTAAAGAAAATTGTTCAGTTTGATACGATTGTGAGCGATCAAGCGGCGAAAATTGGATTGCAGCTCGAACTCGAGTGTTCAGCGAGACTCGCAGAAGCCATTCCCAGAGATTCATCCGGTCAACGCGTCCTTGAAGCGATATGGGCTGAAGGAACCGTTTCGCTCATCGCAGACTATCTTGTGAGAGAAGCCTTCGGTGATGCGAATGCGCAAAATCGCGGAACCGACGCTTGGAACGAAGCTATCAATCGAGAGAGTCTGCCGCTAGCTCTCTTGCTCCTGGAAGGCATATCGCGAGGCTACGCACTGAACATCGCTGATCATCCCGATCTGATCGCACTTCTTCATAAGTTAGAATCGGTCACAGAGCATGAAATCGGTACACTCGCTGAAAATTGTTTGGAAACCCTGGCAGATTGCTCCGATCTCGTCGACAAGCATTTGGACGAGCTGCGCGCAGCGACGCGAGAAGAAAATCGCCGCAAAGCGCTCGCGCGACGTCAGCAAATGCTCGAGGAAATGGGCATGAAGGTTGTCGAAAGTCCTTCTAGCCCTGGGGCACCGACGTTGATAGGACTTTCGCACTCTCCACGTTCTCTTCAAGGTTACGAATCGATGGCGATGGAGAATGAGCAAGATTCCATCGTCTGCCGAGTGTGCTTTGAAGGATACTGCCTAAAACCGAATGAGATTCTCGGACTGTACTGTTTCAACAAGCTTATAGCCACTCCATCTTTGAACGGAGACGTCACTCAGACGGTGTGTACGGTGTCTCATTTCAATGGCATCCACTTTTCGTGTCACCAATCTGCCAAGCGCGCTGACATTGCGTTGCGGGTTCCAAAGCGAGAATGGGAAGGTGCCGCCTTGAGAAACAGCGAGACTCTCTGCAACAATTTGTTGCCAATCATGGGACCGATGACGTCGGGTAGCGCGTACGCATCTGCTGTTGACACTTGGTGGCAAAACTGCTTTGCGATCGGTGCGTTCATCTCTCCTCCTTCGCGAGCACGACAGGTCGCTTGGGACGTGACATTGCTTCTCGGTCGTTTTGCGATGAATGAATCGTTTAGTATCGATTCTCGAGGAGGTGGGAAGGATAGCAACATGAATCTCCTCCCGAACCTCGTGAGGCTCATGATTCATCAAGTTTCCCTTTCTCCGCGCAAGGGCTTGGAAGAGCTTCATTCCGTGCTTTCGGCTGTGGGCGCGAGCGAAGAAGTTTGGGCGGCGGAAGAGCACTGCCGCTCTCCGCTCGTTCCTTGCGCGTTGGTTTTATCCATTGCCTTTTGGTCAAGCGAAAAGTGGTGTGAGCATCGACGCAACGCCTTCATCGCCATGCTCAAACACGTCAAAACTCATTCAAACGCACACTTTTCCGCGTGCGCATCGAACGACGATGAATCCGTCGAGATGAAATGGACGCGATTGAGCGAAGAGGACAAGCTCCTTCGATTGAAACCAGCGCTCGTTTACTTTGGTCTCATCAACAGGTTATACGAATGGCTCAAACCTCGACGACGCCCACGATCCGACGTGAGTATCAACATCGCTCCGACCTCAGACGCCTCAGTCGGTGTCTCCAATGCAACAGAGTCAAAGGAAATCACGGAAATAGTTGCGAGCCTTCGCGACATTCCATCCATGATTTCCGGTGCCAAGGAGACGCTCGAATGGCTCGACGAGGCGCAAGACTGCGAAGACTTGCAGGGACTATTAGACGTGTGTGGATGTTTATCAAGCGTTTTGTGCGATTCCACACCCGCCATCGACGATTTCTTTTCGAGAGCGTTCGACTAGCATTCAAGAGAGGAAAAATTGTAAAGATACACGTGTTGTACTTTTTGGAAACCTTCTTCATTCGTTACAAAAAGCGTCCCCGACTCTTCTTTAAATATCACGCACGCACGCGTGCACGTCGTTCCTCGTTCCTGTCGTGTCTTATAAGCAAGTACATTTACCTCGTCTTCGTCTTACGGCTCGACGTGCGTCGGGTCGACTTGCTCGGCTTGAGCGCCGCCTTCTTCTCCTTGGTCAAGAACATGACGGCGATGGACGCAAAGAGCAACGCAAACTGCATCGTGAGGTTACCCACCGGGTCCTTGAGAAAGGTCATGTGGAAGTGAATAGCGCCCGCCATGATCACGGTGAGCATAAACGCACCTTGCGCCGGCTTGGTCCACAACGCCGCGTAACCGATGACTTCAAGCGCACCGATAACCTTGGCGAACTCGTAACCATCCGCCGCCGAGCATCGCACCGCGTACGGAATTTTCAACGCCGACAACAACCCGTTTGCCCACGGGGCCCAAGCGTACTCGCACCACGCCAACTGTTCGGCCGTGTTCGCCGTCGGCACGCAATCGCCCGCCTTACCGATCGCGACCGGACACAGCGGTCCATCGCATCCGAGCACCGGAATGCCGAATTTACACGCCGCGCTTCGCAAGTAGAGCGCCAGCGGAAGCACTCGGAGCGCATTCACCAAGAGTTTTCCCATGATGGTTTTTGATGCAATCAATCAGTCTCTACGCGTTCCGCGCGTCCCCGACCGCGTCGCGCGTCGGGAATGAAGAAACAGCGACGAACTGTCAGTCTACGCATCTATCGTCTCTCTCGCGGTATCGCTCGCGAGCCGGCGCGGCGCGCGCGATGCACACGAAAGGAATCAACGAAACGACACGTTCCCCTGAAGACGAGGGTGCGCGTGTCGGCGCGGGTCGGGTCGAGTCGTTCCACCGCGGGTTCGCCCGTTCGCCCGTCCGTCGAGACGGGAACAGAGAGAGAAAGGGGGCAACGCGTCCATCGATCGGTCGTTCGTACCTCGAGTGCGTCGCGTCGTCGGCTTCGGCGTCGCGGGAATGACGAGTGAGAGGTTTCTCTCTCTGCACTTTTTCACGTTGTGTCACTTGTTTTTGACGGTTCATGACTCAAGACATGGAAGAGGGACGCATCCGAAGTCGTTAGGAAAAACCAACCCGACGGTCGCCGCCGACACTCGCCGACGCGACGGTGGACGCGGCGAACGAAGCGACGACACGTCACCGGAGAAAATTCACGCAGCGTTTTGGTTTGACGCGCGCGCCAGAGCCCGACGCGTCGACGGGTCGGAGGATGGAAGGACGTCGGGGCGGTGTTGATGCCGCTGGTGATGATGCCGAAGGAGGAGGAGGAGAAGGCCGCGTGCGGTCGTTCGCGCACGTCGATGGGAACTTTGCGACGTACGTGCGGACGCCAGTGGGACGGGAGAGTTTGTGTGAGAAGGTTTTGGACGGCGTCGAGGCGATGGAGCGGGCGTTTCCGGGGTTGTTGAGGGCGTGCGTGGAGGACGAGGGGAGTGGACGCGCAGCGGCGAGCTCGGCGAGGGACCGGTTGGCAGCGCATGGGGCGCACGCGTCGCTATCGAGGGTCTTTCCGGTGCGTTGGGAGGAGATTAAAAAGGTGGAGGGCGCGGTCCGTCGAGCGCTGGTGACAATGGATCCGTTTGAGGTTGTTTTTGATGCGTTCAAAGTCTTTGTAAACGACGACGGGACGCGAGCATTCGTCGCGGCGGGATTCGAGGAGGGTTCGCAAAGCGCATCGAAGCGCGCATTCGTGGATGCGATCGAAAGGATAAACTTAGCGCTCGAGTCTTTGGGATTTCCGAGGTATTACGACGATCCGGATCCGCACGTGTCGTTGCTCTGGGTGGCACATGCGAGCGAGGAGACGGTGGATGAGTTGCGTCGAGCGGTGAAGGAGCTGAAATTAGAGTGGCGTCTGAGGGTTGGTAGGATTGTGCTGGACGTGAGCGGGTTGCCAGATAAGTTGTTATGGGGTAGAGTGATAGGTGGTGCGGGTAAACTCCCGCTTCCAGAGTTTTAGCTGGTTGTAGCGTTGACAATTACACAAAATAGTATCAATACGGGAAGAACTCATCACCAAGTTCGTCGTCCCAAGTTGGACTACGACTAAACTGAAGCGTCACACACGTATCGACTCTCGGTCTGGATGGCAACCCCCGTCTCGCGATCGGTTTTTCCCTGAAAAAAGCGCGGCAATAATCCGCCTGACCCCACGAATTGATCAGGTACGAGATGACGTCCAATTGCTCTAAATATTCACTCTCCGTCTGCGGATACGATCTCTGTCCTAAATGTCCGACGTACAGGTTCAACGACACCCACCTCTTCATCCCACTTCCCATTTTGACGTGTTTGATAGCCATATCGTGCGCCTTGCCGTACTTTTTAATGCACAGCAGCGCCAACTCGCGTCCGCTCAGCGGTCCCTCACTCGCGCTATCTGTCTCGTACGCGAAGTCACCCTCTCCATCCTCATCCTCATGCATCATCACCGATCCGTCTTCAACAATCTCCGTCGTCACCACTGTTTTCGTTGCCAACATCGGCCCCTCGACCGTCGCTTCATCGTCGTTTCCAGAGAGCATCGCCGCTTCCAACTCCGCAGTGAACGCCTTCAAATCAAAATCACCCCTTCCGAGCGACGTTCCAACTATCCCTTCTTCCTCGCCATCGTCCCCACCGATCGCGCTCAATCGATCCGGCGACACCTCCGTCGGTTGTGTCTGCGTGTCTGGGCACCTTCCCGCGATTTTCGCCCCGGGCGTGCGCGGGTTGAACGTGATTTCAATCTCTCTACTCAACCAGTTGAAAAAGCCATCTTTATCCGTCTTTTTCGTCGCGCAAACGACGGCAGCGCGGGACGCCGGACGACGCTGCGCGCGCGCCCCGACGCCGCGGTGTCGATGGCGGTCGAATGGTTTCGCGTCGGCGTCGACGCGCGACGCGCGGGCGGAAGTGTACGTCGTGGACATGGCGCGTGCGGGTGGAACTGTGACGTCACGAGCCGAGGGAGTGACTAAAATGCAGCCAAAGCGCGTGGCGAGACTCAACGAAACGAATCAGATGTGTTGTTACAGCTTGGGCGGGATGAAACTGTGCACGGTGAACCCACCGTCTATGGGAACTATCACGCCGTTGACGTATGAACTGGCGGGCATGGCGAGGAAAGCGACGACGGAACCAACCTCGTGAGGCTCGCCGACTCGGCCCATCGGCGAGCGATCGACGACGGCTTTATTGTAGACTTGATTCTTTAGTACTTGCTTTGCCAGAGGGGTGTTTGTGTACCACGGAGCGACAGCGTTGACGCGAATGCCGTCCGGGGCCCACTCACACGCGAGGCTTCGCGTGAGTTGGTTCATCGCGCCCTTGGACATGGCGTACAATGCGCCCGTCTGAATCGAAACCAGTCCGGCGACGGATGAATTGAATACCACCGAGCCTCGTCCGCTGCGCTTGAGCATTGGATGAAACGCCTTGGCGAGCTCAAAACTCGCTTCTAAATTCGTCCGCATCAATCTACCGTATTCGTCCGACGTAAACTCTGTCGTCGGCTTGCGAATGTTAAAGCCGACGTTGCTCACTAAAATATTCAACACTCCTCCGTACTTTTCCGACACCCTTCTCGCGAGCCCTTCCCTCGATCTCGGATCGCTGACGTCGCAGACGCATCCGTCGACATCGAAACCACGCGCGCGCCACTCCTTCAGGCACACATCAACGTCAGCGGCGGTGCGAGCGCACGTGTACACGCTCGCGCCTGCGTGCGCCAGCGCTTCAACGATGGCTTTACCGAGCCCCTGCGTTCCGCCGGTGACGAGCGCAGTGTCACCGCGGAGCGTGAACGAAGCTTCGAGCGTTCGTGCGTCTGTCGCCATCGAGCGCGATCGAGCCGACGTTGAATCGTCGCAACGGGGAGGAAAGTGACGGGAAGAGCTGGCTGGCTACCTATTTGCTGTGATAAAAAGAGACTACGCCGCTACTAGATTTTTAGCCAAGCGAACGACTACGAATGAATGAATGCGACCGGCGGATTGCCGGTTGAGGTACTGGCGAAGCTCGTGCACGGCGAATTCTGAGGTACAGACGAATTGCACGGCGCCGTCACCCTGGGATCCGACGCCTTTACCGCCGTGGATGGTGTGTGGAATGTCGCGCTTGACGGATGTCAAAGCGTCGTGAAGTGCGGGAGCAACGAGCTCCGTCGGACACAGTTCTGGACCGACAGCATCGAAGACAGCCTGTGCGGAATCGTAGATGCGGCCTAATTCAGCGGCATCTCCGAGTTTTATCGCATTTAACGCCGCCTCGACGTGATCGCGATTGCGTTTGCCGAGCACTTCGCGCAAACCGACATGACTACTGCGGAAAGCGCGTTGTAAATCGTCCAATATTCTCACCGTGTTCTTCGACGCGCCGAGATCGGCGACGAGAATGTGAATGTCTGCCCCGACCGCGACTTCTTCGACCGTCATTCTACCATTGGGTGGAAATCTGAGCAATACGACGCGTTCGCCGTACGCGCACGCCTGATCCATCGCCCCGCATTTGCTCGGTGTGCGCAACGCCTCGCCTCTGTACGCCAATTCCATCTCTCTCTCCGTCCGCGCGAGATCTTTCAACCCGTACACCTCGGCGAATGCGCGCACGATGAGAACGCACACCGCCGCGGACGAACTCAATCCTTTCTTCGTCGGTAGACAACACGAGTGGATGTCTATGTGCAAGCCACCCGCTCGACACTCTGGGTGCTCTCGAAACACCTCCAACGCCGTCCCCGCGACGTACGACCAGAACCCACCCTCCGCAGCGACGCACTCGAGCGCATCATTGTTCGATACGTCGCAATCCAACTTTTCCGTCGACGAAACGCTCGTCGCGACGAAACGAAAGCCACGTCCGCTCGACGCTTCGGTAGTTATCTCACTTGCCCCGTCCACCCCATCCATCCCATCCAGCCGCCACGCGACGGCGTCGAGACCCTCAGAAGTACCGACGACGACGCACACGCCTTCACCGAACGCCTCCACAGCCTCCGATCGGTCGTCGTCGCTGTTCATCACCGCGGCGAGAGGCGCCGCCCAGTCCGCGTGCTCGCCGAGAAGGCATACGCGACCGCACGCGCGAATGCGAAAAACGCGACGCGAACCGCACGTGTCTCGCGCGTCGGCGTCCGGACTCGACGACGGCGACGAGGCATCGCGCGTCATCCTGTCTGCCGGTTCCCGTCGCCTCACGCGCGGGCGCGTTTGTGACGCGGTTTGGTTTTGGATTTAATCAACTCGTCGCGCGACGCGAAGAGGTTGGGTTCGTCAATCCGCGACGCGCGTTCGCGAACGCACGACACCGACCTCGGACGAACAAACGTGGACGCGAACGAGCGGAGACGCGAACGAAGACGTGAACGAACGAACGCGAACGACCGATCAACGCGGACGGCGAGCGTCGAACGCGACGGACGGACAGATTAGTTGAAGGAGGGGTTGGATCGTTTGACCGATAGTCGAACGAGGATGACGACGACGGACGAGGAACCGACGACGCCGGCGCCAAACGGGGCGAACGGGGACGGAACCGCGGAAACGCCGAGCGCGCCGCCGCCGGATCCGAGGAAGGAAGCGTTGAGGAAACACGCGGGATTGTTGTTGCAACATAAGGTGAGATCGGTTCTTTTTTCTGTTGACGCGAGGAGCGAGAGCCGACTCGACGTACAACGAGGGACGATGATCGGAGCGTGAAGAGTGCGCGGGCGAATCGATGACGACGACGCTGTAATGTAAACGGTTTTGACTGACGGTACGACGCTTTTGAATGGGTTTGTAGGAGTTGGAGGCGCGCGTGCGGGCGTCGAGACACGAGCTGGTGGAGATTCGAAAAACCTTTGACAAGACGGAGGATGACTTGAAGGCGTTACAGTCGATGGGTCAGATTATCGGTGAGGTGTTGAGACAGTTGGATGAGGATAGATTTATCGTCAAGGCGAGCTCGGGGCCTCGTTACGTCGTTGGGTGCAGAACGAAGCTCGACAAGAGCAAGCTGATAAACGGAACACGTGTGACGCTGGACATGACGACGTTGACAATCATGAGAGCGCTTCCTCGAGAGGTTGATCCCTTGGTTTTCAACATGTTGAGCGAATCCACGGGTCACGTCGACTATAGCTCGATCGGTGGTCTTGGTGAGCAGATTCGCGCTCTTAGAGAGTCGATCGAACTGCCCTTGATGAACCCAGAGCTCTTTGTTCGCGTTGGCATCGCGCCACCAAAGGGAGTGTTGCTCTACGGCCCGCCAGGCACGGGCAAAACGCTCTTGGCGAAAGCGATCGCGAGTAACATTGATGCAAACTTCTTGAAGATTGTTTCTAGCGCTATAGTTGATAAGTACATTGGGGAATCGGCTCGTTTGATTCGAGAAATGTTTGGTTACGCTCGAGACCACGAGCCGTGTATCATCTTCATGGATGAGATTGATGCCATTGGTGGTAAGCGGTTCTCCGAGGGCACGTCCGCTGATCGTGAAATCCAACGTACGTTGATGGAGTTGCTCAACCAGCTCGATGGTTTCGACGTTTTGGGCAAGGTAAAGATGATCATGGCGACAAATAGACCGGATGTGTTGGATCCGGCGCTCATGCGTCCTGGTCGTCTCGATCGCAAGATTGAGATCCCGTTGCCCAACGAGCAAGGCCGAGTCGAGGTGCTTAAAATCCACGCGCAAAAGCTCAACAAGGAGGGAGAGATCGATTACGAATCCATCGCCAAGATTGCCGAAGAGTTCAACGCCGCGGATATGCGCAACGTGTGCACAGAGGCGGGAATGTTTGCCATTCGCGATGACAGAGACTACTGCGTTCAAGATGATTTCATGAAGGCAGTTCGCAAGCTCGTCGAGGCGAAGAAGTTAGAACCTGCCGCGTCATACGATTCTTCCTTCAAGAATTCCGATTAGACACATACTTTGTAGAGAAGAGAACCACTTAAAATTCAAGACTCAGAAAGACCAAACGGCGCGTCGCGCTAGCGTGCCCACCCTTTTTAACAGATTGTGCTTCCCACCCGAAGCCAGTCTCGCGCGCGCAATCGACGCAAACACCGGGTGTCCGCCGCGCAAAATGCCGAGCACGAATGAAATCAACGCCAAGAACCAACTGAAAAAGGCGGACGGCTACATGAAGCCGACGCTGACGCGCTGGAAACCAGACTACGAAAAAGCGGTTGAACTGTACGAGTCAGCCGCGCGTGCCTATCGCGCTTCGAACGCGTTTGAAGGCGCGGCGTTGGCGGAAGAGAAATGTGGTGAGGCGTACATGATTACGAATGACTTTTGGCACGCCGGAAAGGCGTTGGAGAGGGCGACAGAAATGTTGGCAAAGGTGAAACCGGTCGTTGGAGCAAATGTACTCGCTATGGCAGAACGCGCGAGCGAAGCGTACGCACAGGCGAACCGAAGCCAAGTCGCTGCTGAATCGTTCGGACGAGCGGCGAGAGTCGTCGAAGACAGTGATCCGTCGACGTCAGTCGCGTTGATGAATCGGTGCGTGGAATTACTCAGCGAGGAGGGTAAGGATGTCTATGCAACGGATTACCACAGACATCTGTGCTCGCAGTTGCTCAGGATGGAAAACTATCAGGAAGCCTCGACCGCGTGCATGAAGTTTGCCGAGTCGTGCTCGAGAGCTGGACAATCGCATTCTCTCGCGAAAGCGTATCTCAGTGCCGTCATTGCTCTCCTCTACGACGGCGACGGCGTCGGGGCGCAGTCGGCGTTTTCTGACGTGCACGAAGTTCCAGGATTTGAGAATAGCGACGAACACGCCACGGCGTACAAGATACTCAACGCCTATCGAGACGCGAACGGTGATTCGATTAAATACGCCGTCGAAAGCAGCTCTTGCGTGCGATTCCTGGACGTTCCGTACGCCAAACTCGCGCGAAAGCTACCGAATCCTCAACACGAGTTGGGCGCCATGGCGGCTCGAATGGGCGCTACCGTACCAGGGGATGATACGGAGGAAGACGACGATTTGACTTGATCTAGATGCTATAGCAACAATTTTATATAATTGGCAGCAGTTTCCCTCCTTAAAACCACTCGAAGCCTTTGGAATCGACCGTTGCATTGATAATCTTAACCTCTTTGAGCGGCCTGTCATTTTTATCAACCTTGACAGCGCCAATGGCTCTGACCACGCTCATACCGCTCTCCACCCGTCCAAAAATCGCGTGCTTCCCATCCAACCACGGCGTCGCCGCGAGAGTGATAAAAAACTGACTTTTATTCGTGTTCGGTCCACTGTTCGCCATCACCAAGATGCCCGCGCCGCAGTGTCTCAAACCTTTACTGATTTCATCTTCAAACTTTCCCCCAAACACGCTCTCCCCGCCTCGTCCCGTCCCCGTCGGGTCTCCGCCTTGAATCATGAAATCCGCAATGACGCGATGAAACACGACGCCGTCGTAGTACCCCCGCCTCGCCAGCTCGAAAAAGTTTTGGCACGTCTTGGGCGCGTGTTTGTAATACAACTCGAGCGTCACGTCTCCGTGCGTCGTGTGCAGCGTCACCGTCGGCGCGCCGAGCGTTTCATCCGGTCCCCACACCGGTTCGTCCACCGCCGGCATCGCCTCCCTCTCTCCTTCCGATCGCCTCTCCGCCCGTTTAGGTCGCGGTTCGAGACGTGCGCTGTGGCGTCGCTCGACGTCGCCCGCGAAAACGACGCGAAAACGACGCGAAAACGACGCGACTGGACGCGACGCGGAAACGACGCCTGGTGGGTTCCCATTCCGTTCAATTCGATCGATAAAAACGTCCGTTCGAGCATCTCGATCGGTATTTTTTACGCATCGAGCGTGCACGATTTTCAAAGGTGAAAACAACATCTGGCGCGTCGGAACCGTTGGGCGTCACGAACGGACGCGAACGCGAACGGACGCGGACCCGGGAATGTCGGCGCGGGATATTGGATTCGCGGCGTTGGCGGGCGAGAGGGAGGCGCGGGAGGCGCTGGCGAGACGCGCGGCGACGCGATGGGACGATGTCGGGGCGACGGCGACGGTGGATGGCGCTGATGATGCGTCGGGAATGGCATCGTTGGTCGAGACGACTCGAAGGGCCGCGGGGGGAACGGTCGAGGGAATCACCGGCGATGGACGCGTGAGGACGACGGGTCGGCGAGAAACGGAGGTGACGGCGCGATTGATGAGGTATGAGGATAAACCGTTGGCGGATCCGAGGGCGGGAACGAGCCAGTTGACGCCCAAGGTGCGGCGAGAGTTTCACGACGACTATTGGACGACGAGTCACTTGAAGTTGTTGTACCTGGTGAGCAGGTATTCGAACTGCGCGCAGACGGTGTACGAGAAGGAGCGGTGGGTGAGAAAGCTTCCGTTGATGGTTTTGATTTATGAGGGCATCGTGCAAAAGGTTTTCGAGTATGATTACGCGCCAGAGTCAACTATGGTGAAGAATACGCGCGTGTATCTCAACGTGTCGCAGGAGGGCGTGGACGATTTGGATGACTTGATCGAAGGAGAGCTCATTCGCGGTTTGAGATTGAGCAGCATTGAACATCAGAGCGTGTTGGCGTTTCAAATCACCGCCGCTGGTTTGGCGTTGGTGTCGAAACGGATGAGTGAAGAGGATAGGCAACTTGTCGACGAGCTGTGCGTGGCTGACGGCAAGTTGTTACAAGTCGTCTGGGAGGATGAGACTTTCCATCTTCGTAACGAAACCATTTCGTTTGAATCGACCATCACGGACGTTGAAGACGTCTCGTACGTCGTCTCGCCGTATCTTCCACTGTCTCTTCGCAAAGTGGGAGGTCCAGTGACGTCCTCCAACTCGCACCGCGCGTCTGAGAGCGCAGCGCAGGACAGCACGATTCGAGATGATTTGGACGAAGTCATCACCATATCGAACGTGACGATTCTCGTCGGTGAGTGGATTCCCTTTGGAGTGAACCAGATTGTGAAGCTGAACCTTAAGCTCGGCTCCAACGATCGTTGCCAAGGTGGATTTTTCACCCCAGAGGTTGACTCAGAGTCTACCAACGCCACCTGCGAGATTCCTGCGGGATTGACGAATGTGAGCATCCTCGATCACGACATGACGTCGTTCACAAACATAGAAGCCCAGGTGCACTTTCCCGAGGACGATGGCATCGTTCAGATTGAGCATTTCGGCATACATCTGAGCAAAGATGGCACAGTCGTACACGGCCTGATGATTGAATCCGTCATGGACCGCATCTTGGAGAACATCTCTCTCGATAACCTGGCGCGTTTGCTAGTGGACGTTCACATGGACTCGAGCACCATCTTGGATTCGTTGTTGAGCGATCACCAGAAGGACTTGTTACAAACGGTTTTCCTCGGCAACTCGTCTCGACGCGATAAAATCAACGTCATCATCGCTGAACGCGTCTCTCCACAACAATCAGCGGACATGTACATGGACAAGGATGCGTTTGAGAACGAACTCAGACAAGTTCTCGGCGACACGCACGAAGCTCACGATTTGAGCGATCGTGACGTCGTCATTACCGGCTCTCATGGTATTTTACTAATTGGACCGAACGCTAAAGCTCAGGAACCAGTCATGCTGATGTACCTCTCTCTCATGTCGAGAGACCTCTTTGTTCACAACGTGTTCAATCGCATCTTTATGACAGACGACATTTTGAAGATGGTGAGACAAATGATCAAGCATCAAGAAGAAGATCCAAATAGTGTGGCAAATATTCGTCACACTCTCGCAGAGACGTCGAGGGATATCATACTGTTGGAGGAACTCCTCGTCTATCTCAAGGAGTCGCTCGACCAAGACTCATTTTTAAAGACTGTTCCCGATACGGCGTCTGGACGTCGTCTGTACGAGATTCTCGGTATGAAGGCCATGCTTGACGACCTCGAAGTTCGTGTGCAAGACATGCACAAAATTCTCATGGCTGCTAGAGAAGAGATTAACGGTCTGAGGATTATGGTGGACACAGTGGCTGAGTCCCAGGCACTGCGCGTGCAAGAAGATATTAGAGGGAGCAGCGGAGAGATGCTTATGCAGCTCAAAGACAATAGCAAGCAAGGGACGAGCTTGTACACAATGCAATTCATCTTTGCTGGTATGTTGGCATTCGAGCTACTGGATAGACTCACGGGCGAATGGAGCGTCGTCCACACAGAATGGGCCCGCGCGTACATTGTCGATCCCTTTATGAACAAGCCATTAGTATGGTTCATTTTGAGCATGTGCGTCTGGGTCGGTGTCGCGTTTGGTGTGTATTACCTCACTAGAGAGATTGATGACAGATCAGCAGGTGCGATTTCGTACCGAATCAAGGTGAACAAGCCGCTCAACTTGGAAGCGTTGGATGAATACCTCGCGATGAAATCAATCATTGGTGAGGATGGCGTCGCGGACGAAGCTATCAATATCCAACGCGTGAGATGGCAAGAAGAAGACATAACCAGATGGGAGGGTTATCTTCCCATCATGGAGATGGTTTACGACGTCAAGCACGGTTTCTTGCTTGATGTGCACTTAACCATTACTCGACGCGCGTCGGCGCCTGCAAAACTCCGCCCAGAGACACTGAAGATTAGATTCTTCACCGAGTTGCAGGAGGCCGCCGTACTCACGCCTGAAGACGCCGCGACAGTCATCGATAACACACGCCGCATGCGCGCGAAGGTTGGGACGGAGGTTGTCGAAGAGCAAGCTGTTTGCCTCAAGGTGAAGGTGCCAAACGAGCGATACTACCGTGAGATTCCGTTTGGACGCCAAACATATCTCGAATTGCGAGAAGAGATTGCGCTCAAGTTCCGAGTCAAACCGGTCCAAGTGCTTCAAATCTTCAAGGTGCCAGACACGTTGATTGCGGATGACGATGATGTGACTCGCATCACTCCTGATAGCGTCCTCGAAATTTTGCTCAAGTCTCATTAGCAGGAATGTGTAATATTTTTTAAAAAAGAGTGTATACGAAGTGAATCTTCTTATTCCAAGGAACCGTCAGAATACTCATGGCTGCGCGCGCGACGATGTCTTTCTTCTCACATTGTACAAATCACATCACGAAACGCACGACGGAGACGATGAAAGCGGCCAAGGCGGCGAAAATCAGCGAATTCACAAACGTGCTGACGAAAACCGACCACCACGAATCCTTGGAAATCGCCTCCTTTTGTTCCAGCTTAGACTTAGGCGACATTCCGAGGGCGTTGCGCGTGCGGTTTGATGTGGACGAGTAACCCGCATCAGCCGTGTTGAGCGCTTCGACAACTTGACCCGGCTTGGCCCCTATACCACTCGTATTGGTTGAAGCGGTCGCTGTTGCCGTCGCAAAGCTGTACTCGGTAGCCGGCATTTGCTTGGCCACTTGAGGCGTAAAATCTAAGCTCAGACGGCGCGCGTGTGCGCGTCCAACCGCATTCGCATCCGCAACTCTAATGTCTTCGATAACTTGCTCGCTATATTGCAGTTTCAAGAGCGTATTCTCCCACTCTTGATCTTCAATCGACTTCTTCGTTGTCATCGGAGCTGCAGGCGCTGATGCCGTCGTCGTTGCCGCGAGCTCCGATTCAGGCTTTGCCGCTACGGGCGTCGGCGCCGGTGTGGGAGCCGGCGGTGCCACTGGCTTGGGAGCCGCAGCCGCGGCAGGCTTGATGGGCTTGATAATTTCTTTCGGCTGTTCCTCCTCGCCAAAGACTTCGTCAAAGGAGTCCGCAATGGATCTCGCTTTTTCAAAGGTTGATTTCATAGACTCCGCCGCCTGCTTTGCAAACTTTTCTCTGTCAACTGCCGATGGCATCGGAATCTTTTTCACCATTTCGTTCAAGTTGATATCCTTTTGCAACTTTTCGGCAAACTCCGTCGCGTCCGTCTCTCTGTTCCTGCCGATCGCCTCCAGCGCCTTGATGAGCACGAAACCGAGACCGGCACCTGTCGCCGCCGCGGCCGGTTCAGAGATCAACGTCGCAAACGCTCCAGCAGCAACGATCGCCGCCACTCCTCTCAACGCAACTTCCGGATCTCTCACCTTATCCATCAAATCGCCGACGAGATCCGCCTCAGAAGCCTCCTCGTACGACGTCAACTCCCGGCTGACAGACTTTTTGTACAACATCGTCTCCTCCGAGATCTCCTCGCCTTGAGCGTTCTCCAAGTTCATCGCGTCACCAGCCTGCTCTAACATGTCCCGCAAATCCGTCTGCCTGGCGTCATCGTCCCCTCCATCCGGGGGCAAAGCCCCCGCGGTTCGCGCTCGCTCGCGTCGTACCGTCCCGACGACAGCGGCCCGACGGGCTAGACCCGTTCGCGTCGTCGTCCGTCCTCCGCGTCGTCCCGCATCACCCACCGGTACACTCGTCATCATCCCAGGCGCACGCATACTCGTCATCATCATCGCCGTCGCCGTTGTCATCCTTCTTTATGAAACAAACCACGGCCGATGAGTTCGACTGGCTTGGAGTAATCTAATCGCTCGCACCCTTCTCGCGTCGTCACGTTTCTTTGTCCGTCCAACCCCTCGCGGACCCTTCGCTCGCGCGCTCGCGTCGACTCAAACGTTCTGCTGTGCGTCCTTTCGATCGATCGATCGGCCGCACTGTGAAGACGCGGCGCGCACGACGTACGTCATCGTCGTCGTCGTCGTCGTCGTCCAACCTCAATCCAACGAAAGGACGTCACCACGACCTCCAGCGCTGTCGCACGTCCTGACGATTCGTAACTCGGGACTCTGGTCCGGAGTGGTTTTTTGAGTACTACTGTAAGCTTTAAACATCTATTTAAACCCTGATTAGGGGTGTATCAATCGTTCCTCGATCGCGCTCCATCCGCTTCAGTACGTTGGTGCCCGGCCCCGAAGGGGGGTACGGGCATATTTTTTGGGTTTTGACTCGTCGAGGATGGCCATTGTTGTTAACGAGAAAGGACGTCCGACGATCGGCCGACGACAGTTGGCCGCGTCGCGTCGACGGACGAGTAATACCGAAGACGCGGATACGAAACCATGTCGGCGGCGGCGACGTCTTCAGACGACGCGGCGGAAGAAGCGTTCCGGGCGAAATACGGCGACGGGTTGAGACCGAAACCGAGACTGATCGCCAAGGATGTCAAGCACTTTGATTCCGCTGACTGGGCGATGCGCAAGAGCTTGGATGAAGGGCAAAGACGGGCGTCGATGGACGGTGGTGGTGACGTGACAGCGACGGCGACGACGGCGACGACGGCGATAAGAGGAGCGGAAGCTGGGATGCCCAGCGATTCCGCGCGAGATGCGGGAGGGAGGATGGGAACTGGGGCGAGAGAGAAGAGCGACGCGTCCACCACGGGCTGAGTCGCCGAGCAGGGCGCAGAGGTGCGCAGCCCGATACTCGTCGTCTTTAATGACGGATGACGACGAAGCACGGGATTTCAAGATGTAAAACAGAAGAATGTTTGAAAACAATCAGCGCACCGGTGCGTAGTGTAGGAATAATACGAGATAATACGAGATGGAGGGTCCGACGTTGACTCGAGAGCGCGCGTGCACCCGTTGTAATAAAACAGGTACCCGAAAATTTTCAAAGGAACTACTTCACATGACATGAAATCCGCTAAGTTACGTTCGTCACCTCGCGACGACGTCGTCAACGGGCGCGTTGCTCGATAACCGCTGCGATATCAAACGCTAATACGCGCCGGCGGACACGCGTCGACGGCGACGCCTTCTCGCCTAAACCAAATCCCACGAAGCTCACTTACAAGTTGAGCTTGGTGCGTCTCCAGTGGCGGCGCTTCGCATTGTAGCTGCGTATACGAACGGTGAAGGATTCGTCAGTTTCTCAATTCACCTCTCTCGACGCGTCTACGGTCAAACAGTCGTCAAATGTGCGCGCCAGAAGCGCCTCGCAAAAAAAACCTAAACGCAAACGTACCGAATGGTGTTACCCGTGCGCATGCGGATCCATTGGGGAAGCGGGCGGTTTTGCTTTTGCTTCTTCCCCAAAATCTTCTTAACCTTGAAAGTCTTGTTGGACGGCTACGTCGAGAAGGAAACGAGAATTCGCCGTCAGTCAAGTCTGTGGCTCAAAATCACCCTCTCAGACAGAGCAACAGAGCTTTTAGGGTCTTGCACCGATGCTGACCCACGCACGTGCACACCCTACACCGACGACATCCATCGCACTCGGCGGCACAAACCACACGAACGCGCGTTAACTCAAACGCACGTGCGCGTCTCCACCGCACGCGCCGCATCGCGCGTCGCACCCCCGGCGTCCACCCTCGCGAAGACCCCCGCGCGCGCACGCAGAGATCGTCCGTCATCCTTCGCCGGCGACGCCGTCGTCGCCGCCGTCGTTGTCGTTCGACGACACCGCGGCTTTGAAGCCAAACGACCGTCATCAAGGGGTTTCTCTGCGCTCGTTCGTCGTGCATCGCGGTCGAGGTTCGGGTCGTCGTCGTCGAGCACGCACCATTTCGTTCCACGTTTCGCGTCGCAAAGAGAAGGCTTCCGCGGCGTCGCTGGCGTTCCTCTTTTCCTCTCTTCCTACTCTTTCCTCAAACCTCTTTGATAGGTTTTTTCGGCTTTGAGTATAGTGTGTGGAGAGAGTGGGCATCCTCTTCTTGAGTCGTGAATCGCGAAATGCAAAGATTGAGAGGCGTTTTCGGCGCGTTGGTTCGTTCGCTCGTTCGTTCCCGTTGAGACGGTCCGCAGTCGACGACGTCGCGGCTCGACAACGCGCGAGCGCCGAGGAATCGCGGGCGAGCGAATAGCGGTGGTCTTTGAGCGCCGAGTTCGGTGGATAATAAGTGGTTGAAAATATGGCGGCGAATGTCCCGCGTCCGGCGCCGCAAGGCGGTGGGAACAACATGCAGTTTATGGATTTCAACGCGCAGGCATACCCAAACTACGCGGCGTATTCGTCGCCGCAGGGCGCGGGCGGGGCGCAGGGTGGATCTGGAGCGTATGGAGGTGGGTACGGAGGCGGGTCCGCGGGTGTGAGCGGTGGTGGAGGCGCGAGCGGTGGTGGATTCGGGTTCAGTTCCGGGCACTCGAGCGTGCCCTCGTTTAGCAGCGTAGAGGACGAGCCGCCTCTGTTGGAGGAACTCGGCGTGGACCCGAAGCAGATTTATCGGAGAACGATGGGCGTGATTCATCCTTTCAGATTAGAAGATAGTTCGGACGAAGATTTAGCGGGTCCGCTGTTGTTTTGTCTCATCATGGGGGCGTTCAACTTGCTCGCCGGCAAGTTGCACTTTGGATACATCCTCGGTTGGAGTACGCTCGCGTCGCTGTCGATGTATTGGTTGCTCAACCAGATCACGGGAGGAGGCGAAGGGATCGGGTTGAATAGGTGTGGGAGTATCCTTGGGTACGCGCTTTTGCCAGTCGTGGCATACAGCGGGATTGTGCTCTTCCTTCCTTCAAAAACGGGGACGCTCAGCGTCGCGTTTGCGGCTCTGAGTGTGATGTGGAGTTCGCGGAAGGCATCCATGGGTCTGATTCAAGCCATGCCGCAGTCTGAAGGAAAGCGCATGATTGTCACGTACCCTTGCATGATGCTTTACTGCCTTTACATTGTGTTTTCAATGTCCTAAATCTAGACGCTCCCACGTGTAATTTTACAACAAACAAATAAATTTTTCTTTCATCGCCACGTTTGTAGACGCTCGCGAACCGCACTGACGAGCGAGATGCACGCGACATCCGTCGTAAACGTCCTCGATCCGAGCCCAACCTTTCTGAAACCGGCTTTTTCAAGTAAATATAATTCGTAATCCGTCCATCCACCTTCCGGTCCAACGGCGAGCAAAACTCGTTGGTTCGGCTTGACGTCGTCCAGAGCCTCCGCCACGCTCGTCGCAGCTTGCCCTGGATGCGCCAAGAGCAACACATCGGCAGAGAGATTCCAAGAGCTATCTCCTTCTAAAAGCCAACCAAAACCATTCGTGTCTGGGTCATCTTCATCTAAAACTCCCGATAGCCTGTCCACAATCGGAGGAAGACGCTTCGCCACACCGACTTGTGGTATCCTGTAGTCACCCGCCTGCTCCAGCCCGCGGAGCAATTCCTCCCGTATCGTCTCGATTTCTAGCGCTTTACTATCGAAATAGTATCTCTCCACCTTGTTCGCGTTCGTAAGCACTATCCGACCTATACCGAGGGAGGCCAACGGCGCCCACAGCCGGCGCAGCACCTTCGGTCGCGGCATCGCGAGCAACAAATCAATCTCAGGCGTCTCGATGCCCTCATCCTTAGCGCCGAGCGCAATCTCTATCGATCCATCCTCATCTATCCTTTTCACCGTCGCATCGCAGCGCCCGACACCGATGGTTCCCACCCGCAGCGACGATCCGACTCGCACTCCCAGCACCTCTGTGAGGTGCACCGCTCTCGAGTCTGCGCTATGCAGCGTGACCCTTCGAGAGCTCTGATCGATCTCTTTCGGGTCAAACAAGATTCTATTGCGTGCGCGAACTCGTCGATCGATTGTTCGGAGCCGCGGCGGCGCTCGCGGTGCGAACGTCGATCGAAGGAGCGCCATGGTGTGCCGCCGTAGTTTCGGCTGTGTGTTTGTTGGTTCGTTCGCGTGCACTTTATTGCGAGACGCCCGATGGCCCCTGCGGCTTCGGCGATGCAAACGCTCGCTCGAGTCGGCACGAATCGCTCGGCGTCGTCGTCCACCATCGTTCGCGCGGCGTTGAGGCTGTTTCCTATCCCAGATCCTCCGCTGCCGGCGCGAGTGGTGCACGTCGTCGTGGAACCTGGAGACGCCGGTACGAGTTTAAAGTCCTTCCTCGCGTCGCGACTCGGTGCCGACGTGGATGAAACGTACGCCTCTGAGCTCTTGGACGTCGGCGCGGTGTGGTTCGCGGACGTGCAGCCGCCGAGAACGCTTCGAGGGGTGCCTAGAACGGAGAGAACGAGACGGTTGTCTGGAGAAGACGCGCAGCTGGCATTGTCCTTGGGCAACTACCTCAGGATTCACGTGCAGCCGAAGCGGTTTCCTGCGGCGTTTTCCGTGGATTGGGAAGCATGCGTGCTCGAACACAAAGATGACTACATAGTGGCGCACAAGCCCGCTCAGGTGAGCGTCGTACCGACGGTGGATAACGTTCGCGAGTCGTGTCTAGCCATGCTAGAGCAAGCAACAGGATTACAGACGGGAACTCTGAAACCGTTACACCGCTTGGATGTCGGCACAGAGGGTGTGTTAGTTTTAGGAAAAACGTCTGCGTTCGCGAAAGAGTTTTGCGATATGCTGGCGAAGCGTCAAGTGGTCAAAATTTATCGCGTCTTGACGACGGCGCCTCTGCCGCTTGGCGTGCATATTCACGACGCCGTGCCGGCGGCTGAAGGACCGAGAAGGATGCTGCTGACAGATGTGGACGCCGATGATGTAGATTTAGAAATAGCGAGAATCGCAGAGCGAGGGAGCGGGGAAAGAGGCGGAGAAAGCGGACCAAAGAGATGCATATTGCGCGTTCTCGCGTGCAACAAGGTGTCGCCAGGCAAGTACGAGACGCGCGTCGAACTGCTCACAGGACGCACGCATCAGATACGGGCCCAGTTCGCCGCTCTCGGCGCACCCTTGGTCGGAGAAACGCTGTATCGCGCGCCCGATGATGCGACTAGTGAGGTCAGAGTGCTGCATCCGGACGAGCGTTTGGGCTTGGCGGCGTCTGAGCTCCATGTCAAGGAGGACTGTAAACTAGGAAGTGTCGGGACCGTATTTCGCGCGTTCGAACCGTGGTGGATGGAGAATAGCGACTAAATAAATGCAATACTAAATTATTATGTTTTCATTCAACGCTACGGTAACTAATTTAAGCGTTACGAGCTTGGAAGTCCTTCATGAACGCTGCGAGAGCTTCGACGCCTTCCTTCGGCATGGCGTTGTAGATGGAAGCGCGAGCGCCACCGACGGATCGGTGACCCTTGAGGGCTTCGAAGCCTTCCGCCTTGGCTTCCGCGAGGAACTTCTTTTCCAACTCTTCACCACCAGCCAAGGTGAACGGAACGTTCATCATGGAGCGGTACTTCTTGTCGACCGGAGAGTTGTAGTAGCCAGAAGAGCCATCGATGGCGCCGTACAAGACGTTCGCCTTTTCGATGTTGCGTTGTTCGACAGCGGCGAGACCACCATCCTTGAGAAGCTTGGCGAAAACGAGACCAGAGACGTACCACGTAAAGCACGGCGGGGTGTTGTACATGGAGTCATTGTCGGCGTGAATCTTGTAGTCGAGCATCGACGGAGTGCCCGGGCGAGCGTTACCGATGAGGTCTTCGCGGACGATGCAGATGCCCATACCAGCCGGACCGATGTTCTTTTGCACACCGCCGTAGATGATGCCGTATTTTTCAACATCGATTGGCTTGGAGAGGTAGTTGGAGGACATGTCTGCGACGAGCACGCGGTCGCCCACGTTCGGCACCTCCTTGAACTCGACGCCGCCGATGGTTTCGTTGGAGCAAATGTGCACAAACTTGGAACCTTCGGTAAACTTCCATTCGTTCACGTCCGGAATGGTGGTGAAGCTTTGTTCCTTGGAGCTCGCAATGATGTTCGCCTTGGCAAGGAGCTTTTCGCCCTCCTTTTGCGCCTTGGAACTCCACGCTCCAGTGACGACGAAATCCGCCGAGTCACTCGCCCCAGCCAAGTTGTAGCAGTTGGACGCAAACATTGTCGACGCCCCGCCTTGAACGAAGAGCACCTTGTAGTTATCCGGAATTCCAACCAACTGACGAAGATCAGACTCCGCCTTCTCCGCGATGCCCATGAAATCCTTACCGCGGTGCGACATCTCCAACACGGACATTCCGCTGCCCTTGTAATCAACCAGGTCTCTCTGCACCTCTTCCAGGACGTCCAATGGAAGCGTCGCCGGACCGGCAGAGAAGTTATACAATCGGTTCCCCGGTGCCGGCTTCGCCGCATGCATTCGCACGCTCGCACGCGTCGTCTTCGCGTTCGTTCGCGTCGCCGTCGGTGTCACGGCCGGCGTCGTCTTGTTCATCATCGCGTGCATCATCCTTTCCGCGTCGCGGTTCAGTGCGGTGGATTGGGTTTGGTTTTCGTTTTAGAGGACGAATCAACGCTCTGGAATCGGTCGATCGATCGGTTCGACGCCGAGATGAGCAAACACCCCACGATGCGTCGTTCGCGTCCGCGTCTGACGCCCCGACCCCGGCCCCGCGTTTCCCTCTTCGCGCTTCAAAAGAACGAACGCCGCCGACGCGGTCAAAAGCGAACGCGACGAATCTCGCCCGCCGCAACCGGGAGCGCCGCAACGAAAAAACGACTGGTGGACGACCACCCTCTGGGCGTTTTCATTGGTTCACGAATCGCCAACGCTCGCGAGATATTTTCACACACGCACACAATCGCACACAATCGCACACAATCGCACACAATCACGTCTCTGGGGGCGGGCGTCCTCCGTCCTCCGTCCTCCGCCCCGGTCGCGAATCTTCTTAGGAGCCGTCGCGTGGATGTACGAGGTGGTGTGTGCACATAAAATACTTAGTAAATAACTACGAGTAAGAGTAGTGATGGGTATTTTAAACTGTAAAGTATGAGTTCTTTTAAAAACACGCGCACGCCCAGCGCGGGCGGGGGGACTGGAGTCGACAGAGCGCGCGCGCGTGGACCGACTGCGTGAGCGTCGAACCTCTCGAACCTCTCGGGACGGGACGGGACGGGACGGGATGCCGAGCATCGGGGGCGCGCCGGGACGGATCGTCTCGACGTGGATTGTGAATAAATCGGGTGGGTTGATTTATCACCGGCGGTTCGACGAAAACGCGGCGCGCTTGGATACGAATGCGTTGCTGCGATTGGCGAGCGTGTGGCACTCGTTGCACTCCATCTCGCGAAAAGTGGCGCCGGTGAGTGGATGCGCGGGGATTGAGAGCTTGGAGTGCGATACGTTTGATTTGTATTGTTATCAGACGGAGACTGGGACGAAGATTTTCGTGACGACGAGTAAAGGGAACGTGGACGCGACGGGAACGCTGCGACGCGTGCACTCGGCGTTTTGCGACTACGCGTTGAAGAATCCGTTTTATGAGTTGGAGATGCCGGTGAGATGCGAGTTGTTCGATGTCGAATTGGCAAACGTAGTGCGGGCCGTGAATGAGCGCGCGTAGATAATTAGTTTCGCTTAGCGTTGTAGTATTAGTTGGTCGCCACGTGTACAAGAAAGTATTCGCGACTCGACAGTTTCGAAAATGTCTCTCTTCGAATTTCACTACAAACTCTCCTCCTAAGTGTGAATGTATGAGGCTCGCGCTGGCTATTCCGCTCCCTAGATTATAGATGGCGCGTGTATCACCAGTACAAACGAGCATTCGCGGCTGCACGACGTCAGAGACGTTGCGCACCGCGTCGCGTCGACGATATGTCGGCGCTTAGTAGCCTTGCGGCATAGTGCCGAAGCCAGAGCCAAAGTCACCACCTTGTTGAGCATCCCAGCCGGTCGGGGCCGGAGCCTCGGACCAGTTACCAGCGGCCGGTGCGAAGCCACCCGCCGGGAAGGCTTCAGCCGGCTTTTGCTCGTCCCAGGACTCGGCACCGTAGGCGGCATCCGCGACGGCGTTGTAGCCGGCAGACTCCGCTGGGGCGGCTGCAGCAGCGGCGGCAGCGGCGGCTTCCTCTTCCTTCGCTTCGAGCTCCTCCGGGTCGCGGTAGAAGAACAAATCGACCATGACGTCCCAAGGGTTAGCCGCGGACACGGTGCCACGCATTTGGAGCACCATGCGAGCGAGCAAGTAGTACAAGCAACCGATGGAGTGCTTGGCCTTGTTGTTCGCCGGGATGGCAATGTCGACGTTCTTCAACGGAGAGTCGGTGTCGCAGAACGCGATCGTCGGCACGTTGACGTAAGCAGTTTCGGAGATCGGTTGAGCATCCGTGCGCGGGTCCGTGACGATCAAGACGCGCGGTTCTTGGAACATGGCATCCTTTTGGTTCGTGTAGGTACCCGGGGTGTGGCGGCCAGCGATAGCCTTGGCACCGGTGTATTGCGCAAACTTCAACACCGCACGTTGACCGTACGGGCGCGCAGACTGTACGACAACGTCTTGCGGGTTTTCAGTCGCAACAATGACGCGAGCCGCGAGCATGAGCTTGTCCCACGTGCGGCCGAGGTTGATGATGTGAATGCCGTCCGCGCGGCGCTTCCACACGTAGCGTTCCATCTGGAAGTCCACGTTCTTGGTACCGAGGTGGCAGCCAGCCGCGAGCATCATGGCGATGTCGGCTTCCTTTTGGGACATTTGCGGGGACATTTTTATTGTGTCTTCTCCGTACTCGTGCGTGCGGTCGCTGTCGCGTCGCAAAGAGGCGGATCGCCGCGCTCGCGGATCCCTACAAGACGAGGACTTTCCCTCGCGTTCAAAGCCCTAGCGATGATTACCACACGCAGAGAGAGCAAAACACAAAAAATGACAACGACGACATCGACGGCGAGTGCAAACTCAAGAATTTGATCACGCATCAAAAGTCCCGCGACCCTCCTCCATTTGACGAGTCAATCGATGGATCAATTCCCATTTGTCCGATCCACGCGCCTCGCCTCGTTCGAGCACGGACGCTCGACGTGTTTCGATCGAGCAAACGACAATTGGTGCCGCTCTCGGTTGGAAGGATGCTGGCGTGCACGACGCGTCCGATACCCGCGACGACGACGACGACGACGACGCGTCGAGCGGGAACGAAGGGCGGCGTGGGATGGGTGAACCGAAGGACGACGCGTGGGACGATGCTTCGTCGAGCGTCGTCGTCGTCCGCGGGTGAGTTTGGCTCGTCGTCATCGGCATCGTCACCCTCGTCTGGGAATCCGAGAGACGACGGGTCGGCGGCGTCTTCTTCAGCGTTTGAAGGCGATGAGGGACGCGGGACGGAATCGAAACGAAACAATACGCTGGGTTCGGCGTTGGAGAGACAGATCGCGACGACGACGATGCTGAGGGAGAGGTTTGAGAGGGACCCGTTTGGCGCGCCGGAGCGCGAGACGTTGACGGCCAAGTGCGAGTACGATAACGACGTGCACGCGGTTCGAGGAGCGGAGGAGTACTCGACGCTGATGAAACACTTTGGAAACATGATGAAGAGTTCGTTGACGGAATTTAAGATGACGAGTCGGCGCGCGTCTTGCGTTGAGCCAGGAGTCTTGCTCATACAGTGGACTGCAGAGTGGGAGGGCGCAAAGTTTGGCAGGAAGATGAGTAATATGATGTTGGATTCTATGCACGATGGCGCAGTCAGACGTCTTGTGGAGGGTGAATTTGGCGAGAAGCTCGCTCCTGGTTATCCTTTAAAGGATGAGGAAAAAGCTCGGGATAAAAAGTGTCGAGTCTTTGGTAGGACGACATACAAGGTGGACCAAAGTGGATTGGTCGTGAGTCGTCAAGATAGGCTCGACTTTCGCACCGATCCAGAGCCGGGAAACCAATCCATGGATGAGTTTTACGAGACAGTTGAAGAGATGGAAGAAGAATGGGAGCGTCTGGCGGAGGAAACCGCGGCGAACATGTTTTACAACACCCTGTGCCCGCCCGATAAAAACGAGACGTCGTGGTTCCTCGACGTGCTCATCGAGCTCGAGTGGCAAAGTTTCAACAGACAGATGGGAGATACGTCCGGCGTTTTGACGCGCCAGGAATATGTGTCTGTCATCTATGCCGTTCTAGCGAGCGCGATTCTCGCCCCGATCTTCATCTGTGTCGGTCTCACGATGTTGTTGCTCTCGCCCGAGCAGGCGACGGATCCTGAGTCCTTGGATGCAGCAATGTCAGTCGCTACACCGGCGACAGGAGCGAACGGTTCTCCTCTTTGGGGGGCGCAAATCTTTCTCGATCTGTACAAATCCAAGATTGGCGCTTAGATTTTAGTAGATATATCACAACAGCAACATGACATGACATGTACAAAACTAATTGCGGTTTTTCTTCAGCTTATTGCGGTTTGCGCTAGTATATTTTTACCGCCTTTTCCCCAACCATTTCCTTGATTTTTTGGCCTACGAATCGACTTGCACGTACAGCATTTGTAGCCCGGATTGGCTGAGTTTTGGCATTCATTCGCGGTGTGTCCTCCGACGTTCGAGCATCTGCAGGCGGTGGGCCCTGTCGTTCCTGGAGTGCAATCGAGCTGAAGACCAGAAGCTTGAGCGGCGAGACAGGTGTCATCGCAGTCACCGTTTCCCGTGCCACAACTTTGCGTACAGACACCGTACGTTTGCGGATACCACGGATCGCTACACATCGCGGTATTTTCCGTCAACATGCTTGCGATTGGACGACATTGCTTGTTTGTCGTGGAACAGACGTTGCCATCGGCGCAGCACGAGCCTCGACAGCAGCTGCCTTCGACTGAGTACTCCTTGCTGTTTGGAGCGGCGTGCGTAATTTTACACGCTATGCCGTCCGCGTCTGAACCGTCTGGGAGAGAGCACTGTCCCAACGGGGCTTGTATGATGCCTCCACTGGGATCGACGGTATCCAGAAGAGTACACAAGCCCGGCGCGTCTGCGGCGCATAGCCCGTCAGCACCCGTCGGTTCGTGTAGGCACGTACCCCAAACAAAAGACACCACGCTCGTTTTTGGTGGAACGATTCGGTTGTACCATTCGCCCATCTTGCGAAAACATTTATCTTGACCGTGTTGCAAGTTGAAAAAAGGCGAATGGGACGCGCATCTGTAGCCTCGATCTTTCGGCGCATTTTCCGCCCAACACGTAATGTTTGCGTGCTTGTGGGTCGTCGCGCGCTGCATACCAGAGTCGTAGCGGTGGTCACACATATTGTCATCCTTACACTTTCCATCACGGCCGGCGGTACATGCCGCCTCGTCTGCAACATTACATCCCGCCTCGATGACAGCAAATCCAAAAACATCGCCCGTGCCAAACTTATCCGTCGTCAACTCCCACACGTCTCTTTTGTCCGACAGCGGCGTCATCTCAAGACCCTTGGCGTACCTCCAATGATAACAGCTCGCGCCGCCACCAGGACAACCGACGAGTTTAACGCGACAGATTGGCCACGGAATGTGCGCGTTGAAAATAGCCTCGGGGATCCCGCACGTAAAGACTCGAAAAGTGATGGACCTCGTGTGAGTCCCGAGCGCTTGATTCATACGAGCGACGACGCCGACGTACAATCCACGCGGATCCGTCGCACCGATCCATCCCAATGTGCAACCGAGCGCCACTATCAACGCGCCGAACGACGCGCGCGCCCAAGGTTTACCTCGGCCGAGCCGCTTCCGAGCCGCGCTCGCGAGCAGAGGCTCACTCTCATCCACGTTGCGCGGCTTGAACAGCCTCGCGCGCGCTAGGGACGCCATCTTTGTCGCGTTCAAACGAACGGTGACGCGCACACGAACGGTGCTTCGAGTCTCTTTGAATGCCCGTGGTACAGACGACGAGTCTCGACGCGATGGGGTCTGAGGCGTCGTGGCGATTCGAAATTCAGTTAAAATTCATCATGGTGTTGTGGGCTTCTCAAGAGGGCCTCTTCAGTCAAGAGTCTTGACTGGGCATGCACCGAGTGGAATCGAGGCGGTGTTCACAAGACTGCGGAAAATCATATTACATTCGAGCATTCATCGTCGCCGTCGCCGTCATCACCCTAATCCAAGTGTGTGTTCTCAATCCCGCGTCACCGGGGTGAAGTTATCCGGAACGCTCCACTTGTCCGCCGGCAGGCGCTGGTACACCCCCACCGCCAGGTGGCTGCGGCGTCTCTTTGGGTGGTTCATGTACGCCTCGTACGCCTCTTTACTCGTCCACGTTTGTTCAAACGCAAACTCCTTGTTCGACAGCACGACGAGTTTGGCGTCAACCGCGCCGAGTTCGCGCGCGAGCGTCTCTCGATCGCGCATCTCGCTCTCAAACCTCGCGCGAACCCCGGCATCGGCGGACGGAATGGTAAACTCGTTTCGCGCCTTGTAGGGTCCGTCCGTAGAGCCGTTCTTCTTCTTCGCCGCGGCGGCGCCAGCCGCGCGCGTGACGACGGAACATCGCTGCGTCCGGGAGGTTGTCGCGACGCCTCCTCGCGTCCCCATCGTCGCCGCCGTCGTCGTCGTCATGAGCGTTCCGCGCGCCATCTTTTCCGGTCGTCGACGCGCCGACCCGTTCGCCGCGAACCCTCGTCGTGATTGATTGATCGGTGTGGATCGAATCGATCGGTACTTTTTCGCTTCGTCCTCGTCGCGTTCGACCGCGATTTCCACCTTTGGATCCATACTCACCGTGTCGGGCGGTCTCGACCGAAAGAAGATTCGCGGATCGGTTCCATTCCCACGACCCTTACGTCGATCGACAGTTCGTGATTCGTGAACTTCGTCCAGTCCACCAATCGTATCCTCGATCGACATCGATCCATCGATCCCGACGGCTTCGTCGATCGGTCTAAAAATCAATCGATCAATCAATCGATCGATGCAAAATGCCGATCAAATGGTTCGATCGGTACGGTTTCGGTTTCGTCGTCCGAACGGCGGCCGAACCCGGTGGTCCGACGGGGATCTGGGCGCGCGAGCGGGAATTCGAAATGCGAAATTGCGAATGTTCGCAATTCCCGATGGATTGGCGAACGTTTGCGGCAGTGCGCGGAGCGTGAGACGTGCGACGTCGTCGGAGAAGACGACGACGACGGCGAATCGTACGTGAACCGCACGCGCGATGCCCGCGACGACGATGCGCTCATCGGTGGTGACCGGATCATCGTCGTCGGTGTCGTGGAATCAACGGGGGTTGGAAACGAAGAGGAATTCTTTGAGAACAACGAATCGACGATCACTCCACGCAGAGGGCGTGAGGGATGGAAGCCGAGTCGCGGCGCGGGTGCGAAGAAGACGCGCGGTGATTGTGGATGCGGAAAGAGAGGGACGATGTGTCGTTGAAGGCGCGAAAGGAAGGCGTGGACGCGGCGCGATGTCGACTCGAGCGGTGGGTTTGGGATATGCTGATCAAACGGGTGATGACGATAAAGACGACGAAGGTTTTGAGGTCGCGCCGGGAGACGAGGATTTGATTATTCCCCCGACAACAGATGAGAATGCGATTGAACGCGGGAAAGAGTTGTCGCTTTGGGCGGCGCTCGCGACGTGCGCGGTGGTTTACTCTGTTCCGTTTGGATTTGTTCGGTGGGATTTGCACACGCTGGCTCCATTGCCATGGTACCTGTTGGCCGCCGCGACAGCCGTGGGTACGTTCATGGCCATGCCGTTCGTTTCCGCGATCGGTTATCCAGCAGCCAAGTACGAGCTCAACATGCCCATTCTCGCTCGTTCGAGCTTTGGTATCTGGGGGGCTGAATTCGCCGACGCGTGCAGAGCAACTCTCGGATTTCTCTTGTACGCGGTGCAGACTCTAGTTGGTGGTGAAGCCGTGTTTGCTTTACTCCAGGAGACATTTGTGAATGTCGGTCTCACCACCGTGCCAGCACGCGCTATTGCTTACTCCATGTTCTGGTTGGTGCAGCTCGCAATCTCGCTGCGCACGGTTCCGTCGTCGAGGCTGTTAACTTCCGGCAAAACCGTGTTGGCTCTCGTCGCTGGTTTCATCGCTTGGTCTCTGCGACAGGGTATTCCGCAAACGGCTGTTGCTTCGCTTGTCGCCGAAGGTTTGCCAGGAGCTATTCCAGCAGAGTTTTGGAAGCATGCCTGGCTCATGGTTGGGGTCTGGGTCACGCTGGCGAGTGTTTACCCGGATTACACCGCTCACATTAAGGGCTCAAAAACTGCGCCCATTGGCCAGTTTTTCTGGCTTCCATTGCTTTCCGGTATGTTTGCAGTCGTTGCTGCTGCCATGGCTCAAGCTCCGAAGCCTATCCTCTTCGCATCGATTGCTATCGCGTCTCTTGTGACGAATAGCGCTGCCAATGTCGTTGGCCCTCAAGAGTACATGCAAGAGTTCTCGCTTCCGTGGGCCAAGACAAAGAACTATCTCGGTGGTACTATCTCTTCTAAGCAAGCTGCTCTCATCATCACTTGCGCTGTCGGTCTTTTTGCCCCGATGCAACTGATGTGGCAACAAGTTGTTGCGGCGGCTTCGTGGATCATCGGCGTCGGTTCTCTGTTGGTCTCTCCAGTTCTCGGTGTCATCTTGTGTGATTTCTGGCTCATGCGAGCGGGTAAGCTTTCTCGCAAGATGATGCAAACACGTGACCCGAAAGGGCCGTACTGGTTTTTTAAGGGGGTGAACCCGCGCGCGATGATCGCGATTCTTGTCGCCGCCGCTCCAAACTTGCTCTCTCTCATCTCTGGTATCTCTTACCTGATTGAGGCTGGTTCCTTCTCCGGCAACGCTGCTCTTTACACCTACGTCGTGAATATGGAATACGCGAGTATCATCGGCGCTTTTATTGCATTCATCGTCTACATGTTCATTCACTTGCTTGAAATGAAGCCGGTAAAGATACGCCAAGTTGCGTCTTCTATCGGTGAAGCCGCGGGAACGGTGTCGACGTCTGTCATGTACAGCGTAGACGGCCGCACAAAGACGACGAAAATCGTCACGCGAGAAAAGGTCAGCACTCGTATGAAGAGTCAAAGAGAACAACTACCAGATGCTGCGTATCATGAAGGCATCGACGCGGAAGAGAGGCGCCGACGCAAGGAAGAAGATGCACGTCGCAAAGCGGCAGAAGAGGCTCTCCGCAAGGCGGTTGAAGATGAAAATGAGATGCGACTTAAAGAGAATAGACGCCGTGCAAAGGAACAAGATCGAATCAACAAGCTCTATGACGAATGTGAGGCGCTGTACGAAGAAGAAGTCATCACGATCAAGACCATCACTGAAACGCAGAAGGGTGCTCTGAAGGATATTGAAGATCAAGGAGAAGTCACCGTTGCAAAATTGAAGGACGAAATCAGCAAGCGCAAGTCTGATATCACCAGTCTTCAGCAAGCCATCATGGCTCGCCGTAAAAAGGGTGAGAACGATCTCGCGAACGCGAAAAACGCCTTTGAGACGGCGAGGAGCCAGGAGGGTGAGCTCAGAGCGCGGTTTGAAGCTGAGATGCGCGCTTTAATGGATGCTGAAGCTCGTCGACAAGACGAAGAAAACCGTCGTCGATCCGAAGCCGAGTCGAAACTCCAACGCATGCGTGATGCTCTCGCCGCCGATCGCTCTGCGGAGGAAGCTCGTCGCCGGGCTTGGGATGACGAGCACGCTCGCGAGTTGGACGCCGAGCGTCGTCTTCAAGATGAAGAAGATGCGCGCCGAGCGAACGCTCTCGAAGAGATTCGCCAAAAGGTTGATGATGAGCGTGCTCGCCTGGAGCGCGAGGAAGCGGATCGTCAAACTGTTGAGGAACGCCGCCGTGAAGAAGCTGCTCGCAAGCTTAGAGACCAAGAGGATGAGGAGCGCCGAAAGCGTGAAGACGAAGACCGACGTCGATCTGAGGCTGAGGCTGCCATCAAGGCTCTCAAGGACGATATTCTTCGCTTTGAGAATGAAGCGAAGGACAGGCGAATCGCCGCCGAAAATGATGCCGCTCGTCGCAAGCAAGAAATGGAATCTGCTCTCAGAGCAGAGGAAATTCGTGCTGCCAACGCGCAGGCAGACATGCGCGCGGCGGCGGAAGCTGAAGCTGATAGACGCAAGTCTGAGGATACAGATCTTGCAGCAAAGCGTCGCGAACTCGAAGAGTTCAAGCAACTCGGAATCCGTCTTAAGGATGGCGAAGAAACGCGTCGACAAAAGCATTCGCAAGAAATCGCTCGCTTAAATGCTGAGGAAGCACGTAAAATTGCTGATGCCGATGTCCGCCGTCGTGCGAAGCTCGAAGAGATCAAGATGATTGAAGAGGGCGAAAAGCGCAAAATTGCCGAAGAGAATGAACGTCGCAAGCGTATCGAAGCTGAAGCTCAAGCTGCCGCCGAAAATGAACGCAGAAAAAGAGAAGCTGAAGAGGCTCGCCGAAGACAGTACGATGAAGCCACTCGTGTTGCGAGAGAAGAGGAAGACCAACGACGAGCTAAGGAGGACGATCGCCGAGTTGCGCAGCAGCGCAAGGAGGAAGAGCTTGCTCGAGCCGAAAAGGCGAAGCAGGAAGAAGAGGCGCGTCGCCAAACTGAGCAAGAAAAGGCGAACCTCATCTTCAACTCGCAAGAAGTTCTGCGCCGTACGACCGAAGATTCTCGCCATGTCGATTACATGATCAACAAAGAGCAGCTGAAGATCCAAGAGCAGCGTCAACGAGAGGAAGAGGAGGAGCGCAGAATGCAAGCGCGAAAGAATCTGGCTGACGCGGCTGAAGCTGAGCGCAGAAGACGTGAAGAGGAAGAACGTCGACGACGCGAGGCTGATGCCGCAGCTGCAGAGGCTGCACGACAAGAAGCAGCGCGTATCGAGGCTGAAAACCGTCGTCGTGAGAAGGCTGATATTGCTTTGCGCGAGCTTGAGCAGACGGAGCAACGCTTGCGACAAGAAGCCGATACCAAGCGCCGCCAACAAGATGCAGAATCTCGTATGCGTAAGGATGCTCTCGAAAGAGCCTTCCTTGCTGAAAAGGATCGCCAAGCGCGTTCAAAGGAAGAACTTCGTCGTCGCCAAGAAGAAGAAGTTCGCACGAGAGCTCGCGAGGATCAACGTCGTAAGGATTGGGAAACCGAAGCCCAACGTCGTGAAGCCGAAGAGCAACAACGCCGCCGCGCCGAAGATGCACGAGCAAAGGCTGCTGAAGACGCAACGCGCGTCGCGGCTGAAGCGGAGAGAAAGAAGATCGCTGAAGAGGATGCTCGCAGACTCGCTGAAGAAGAGCGTATCGCGAAGCTCATCACCAAAGAAGATGCTCGCTGGGCCGACGAGCTCGCAAGACGCGAAGCCTTCAAGGCGGACATGGTTGTGCGACAACGAGCTGAAGATGATCTTCTATCTCAGGAAGAGCGCAGACGAGAGGATCACATCAACGAAATGAACAGCAAGCGTCAAGAAATTGATGATTTCGTGCGAGATATGGAAAGACGCCGTCGTGAAGCCGAAGCCGCCGCCAGGTCGGCGCTTGAAGCTGAAGCTCAACGAGTTGCTGAGTTCCGCCGCGCACGAGAAGCTGCTCTTTCTGAAGATGAACGTCTCCGTGCGGAAGATGCCTCTCTCCGAATGAGTGAAGATGCCAAGCTCCAGAAGATGCGTGAAGACCTCAAGAAGATGGTTCGTGATGAAGCTGTTCGACGCGCAGAAGAGGACGCTCGTAGAAAGGCTGTCGACAAGAAGATTGCCGATCAAAAGGTGATCGACGAAGACATTATCACGAAGGAAGATGCTCGACGAGCTCGATTCCGCCAAGAACTACCGGATATTTTGGAGGATTTCAGAGAAAAGCTTCAAGCTGAAGAGGAGTTCCTGCAAACCCAAGAGGAGATGCGACGCAAGCAAGCAGCTGAAATGCTTGCCGCCAAGGAAGCTGAAGAAAGGCAGCGTCGTGATGACTTTGATCGCCGAATGGATGCTAAGGAGAAAGAAATCGAAGAGTTTGCGCGCAAAATTAAAGAACTTCAGGATGCTGAAGAGGAACGTCGCGCAGGCTTCAGACTCATGATGGAAGAACGGCAAGGCAAGGAAGATGCCCGTCGTCTTGCGGCGGCTGAACCTCGAGCCATTGATGATCTCGCACAAAATCTCAACGCATCGATTTCAGAAATGGAGGCTCAACTTGCCTCTCTCATCACTGATCTTAAAAACCTTGAAAAGGCGGCTGCCCAGAGCTACGATGACTTCAAGCGTCGCCGTGCTGATTCTCAAATGTCAATTAAGCGAACTGTTACCGAGGAGAAGCAGCGCATGCATGCTGAAGATGAGAAACATGCATCTATTTGCGCTGAAGCCGATGCAGCCGTCAAGGCTGAAAGAGCTCTTCGCGAAGAAGAGGATGCTCGCAGAAAGGTGGCTGAGATGAGAATCAAGCAACTCGAAGCTGAACTTGCTGCGATTATCGCAGAAATTGATGCCCGCCGTCTCGCTTGGAACGCTGAAACTCTCAACCGGAACGACGCTGAAGCTTCTCTCCGTTCAAATGAGGATCAGCGTCGCTTCTTTGCGAACTCTGAAGAGCGTGAGGCTCTCTTCGCGGAAAAATCCACCTCAAGCTTTGAAGAGGCGAGACAAGCAGCAGCTGTTGAAGCCGCTAAGCGTGCTGAGGAGCTGCGCGCGGCTACGGAGGCGGCTGAGGCTGAACGTCAAGCGCTTGCTGAGCGTCGGAAACGGTTAGCAGAGGAAGAGGAAGACAGCCTTCGCAAGGCAGAACTCGCACGCAAGGAGAATGCCAAGAAGCAAGAGGAAGAGGCACGCCGTCAAGCTGAGGAGAAGCGCCGAGCAAAAGAACAAGCGGAAAAGGAAGCTCAAGCAAAGGCCAAGCAAGCAGAAGAAGAAGCCCGACGAGCCAAGCAGAAGGCTGATGAGGAAGCTAAGGCGGCTGCAAAGCGTGCTCAAGAGGAAAAGCAGCGATCCGATAAGGAGAAGGAAGCAGCCAGAAAGCAGGCTGAAAAGGATGCCGCTGAAGCAAAGCGTCGCGCAGAACGTGAAGCAGAAGATCGACGCAAGGCTGAAGAGAAGGCAAAGGCCGACGCTGAGCGAGCGAAAAAGGCTGCTGAAGAAGCCAAGAAGAAGGAGGCTCAATTAGCTAAGCGTAAGGCAGAAGAATCTGCTAAGGCGAAGGCTGCAGCTGATGCGGCTGCCAAGGCCAAGAAGGAAGCTGAGGCTGCCAAGGCGGAAGCCAAAGCCAAGGCGGAGGCGGAAGCCAAAGCCAAGGCGGACGCGGAAGCCAAAGCCAAGGCGGAGGCGGAGGCCAAAGCCAAGGCGGAGGCGGAAGCCAAAGCCAAGGCGGAGGCGGAGGCCAAAGCCAAGGCGGAGGCGGAGGCCAAAGCCAAGGCGGACGCGGAGGCCAAAGCCAAGGCGGACGCGGAAGCCAAAGCCAAGGCGGACGCGGAAGCCAAAGCCAAGGCGGACGCGGAGGCCAAAGCCAAGGCGGAGGCGGAGGCCAAAGCCAAGGCGGACGCGGAGGCGAAGCGAATGGGTGGTTCCCTGGATGAACGCACCTTGAAGTTGCAAGAGCGACTCGAAGCGGGCGAAACTGATGCGTTCGTTTCGGAAGTTTCCCAAGATGATGATCCTATTGCTGCGACCATTATCCTTCAAGGTGCCTCCAACCTTGAAGCCGCTGCCGCTGCGCTAGCCGCACTCTGGAGAGCTAAGGATACTCGTGCTGCTGAAGCTCTCATGGGTCTTGAAACCACGCGTGCGGCAACCCTCATAGACATCATGGTTGAGAGACTTAGAGACAACGAAGCCGCCATCGGCCTGGTCAACATGTCTGAACCGGGTAGAATGGTTGGTGTCACAGAGTTTGTCCTCCCGTACTACTTGCGAAGTGTTGTGTACAATGGAGTCGAAATCCTTCGTGTTGTCGCCAAACGTAACGCGAAGGTTGCTAAAATTATTTATGCAGGCTTGGAAATCGAAGAGCAAGTGAGTATTCTTCGACGATCAAGCCTTGGCTTCGGTGCCCGTCCAGGCGTCGAGAAGGACGATGAAAAGCCTGAGCCTGATGTCAACCTCGCCGCCCTCCTTTTGACTGGTTTGGCGCCGTCTGTCGCTGTTGATGTTCTCCGTACCTTCAGTAGCACTGGCGTCAAGAAGGGAAGTCCCAAGTGGAAGCGTAGACAAGACACAATTGTTGAAGTTTTGGACGCTTTCAAGGATATTGGCCCGGGTGAAGACTCCATCGCTGAAGTTATCCGCGACAGACTTAAGCTTTGATTATCCAGTGTGATTATCTATGACCTATAAACTATGATGACTTCGTGTGCATATACCATATTTGCGATTGCCTTTTAATTCAAGTATGAAACTTAAAGCGTAAGTAAGACTCATCCACGCCAACAACGTTTGAACCTTTTGAACGCGCGGATGTCCACGTGCCGCACTCGTAGACACACGATAGTCGCTGAAGCACCAGCGAGCCGCTGGTGTGTGAACGCGCGCGCACTGATGTCAACCTACGCTTTGCGGGACACTCCATCCAAGAGCGTTTGCGACGACATACTAGGTCACCCTCGCCTCGGCACGGGCGAAGGGCGCATCGAGCCTCTGCTCGCACATCTTGGGCCAGGTTCGACGCCGGCGGGACCTTCTAGACTCAGAGAGGTTGAGAGCGCTTACGGACGTGCGTCTGGCGCGGTTCACGAGGTTGATTTCTCCACTCCCGTCCTCACGCCGGGCGGTGCGCTCGCGAGAGCTCCCGTTCAGAGGTCGAGTCCTTGGAGCGAGCGTCTTGCGTACACGCGCGCTCACCCGTACGCAACCCCACCGAGGAGGCAAGGTTTACTCGATCGGCTCAACGGTGACGTGGTGATCGGTGTGGGTAGGGACAAAGCCTTGTCTGGAACGACTGCGTTTGGGAGAGAAGCTAGGAGGGATTTTGAAAACACGTGGAGACGAACTTCTGCTACGTTTAGCACTGCTGTTGATTCATTCCATAGAAACGGTGCGGAAGTATTCAGAGGCCGATCTGACTACATGGGGGGTACGAATAGCTCGTTTCAGGACCGCATAGGCACGCTAGAAGAGAAAAATGGACGGAGAGCTCCAGAGACAAGCGGCAGTTTGCCAACTTTCAAGAGTTTCGAACGCGTCAATATTTTTGGAGAAGCGCTCAAGAAGTATGTGAGCATGAAACGATGGGACGACGCCGATTCTCTTTCAAGATACAAAGCGCTGATTATGACGTACGAAAATGATTCCTTAGCGGGTCGAACGCAGCGATCCGCGCTTGAGAAGAGACGTGCTCTCCCGCGCGAGGGAGAGGAGCGCCGCGAACCGTCACTGTCCGAGAAGCACGCGGCGACGATTCGCAATATGCAAGAAGTTTTGAAGTTGAGAAGAGCAAAACTCAGTGAGACGTTAGCGGCGTCGACTTCTAGCAGTTTAGAAGAGCAACTCGAACGTTTGAGCGTGGAAGCACAAGAGCTCAAGGCGAAGCGTGAACGTGAAGTCGCCGCTCGCAAGTTCCTCAAACCATTGACGAAAGCGCAGCTTGAAGCCGTGCAAGAGGCTTTCGACGCGCCGTCACGAGAAATTCTAGCCGCGGGCTCTTTCTTGGGTCAAGGAGCGCTCGAGGTGACGGGCAAAGACATTGCCACTCTGAGAACGGGAGCGTGGCTCAACGATGAAGTGGCCAACTTTGCCATCGGACTTCTTTCGCGTCGCACTTCTGAAGCGAGACTAGAGGGTGAAACACAGCCAAGATTCCACTTTTTTAGCACATTCTTCATCAACAAACTTTATCAGGACGGCGGTCGTTATGAATACTCCAACGTTCGACGCTGGACGCTGAAGAAGAGGCTCAAGTATGACGTCTTAAAGTGCGATCGAATTTACGTCCCGATACATCAATCTGTGCACTGGGTGCTGGCTGAAATTGACGTCAAGAATAAACGTATCAGTTACTATGACTCACTCCTCGGAGAATCCGAGGTGGCTGTGAAGCACCTCAAGAGCTGGATCATCGACGAGGCGAAGAATAAGCTCGACGAAACCTGGGACCCAGACGAGTGGATTGAAGACTACCCGAAGAACATTCCCCTCCAAAAAAACGGATGCGATTGCGGAGTCTTCATGATCAAGTATGCAGACTACCTCTCTTCCGACGCTGAGCTCGCATTTTCCCAAAAGCACATGGAATACTTTCGCAAACGCATGGTGTCCGACATTTTAGAAGTAGGAATCGAAGACTCTTAGACGGCGCGATCAACGCGCATCGCACCATACGAAAATACATAGATACCATTCATTAGATGTTACAACTCGTAACTTGTACACACATTATCCATCTTACTCGACGCACCGACGAGTTCCGTCGTCCCCTTCGGTTTGTTCCGATTCACCTCACTGGCGCCTCTCCCTCCCGCGAACCACGTCTGGACTCGTCCAAACCTTGAGAGAGAGAGAGACTGCGTCCGAATTCTCTCTCGACCAACCCTTTTACGCCTCCATCCGCGCCTCGTTTACGCCTCCTTCGCCTTACCCGACCCAATCTTCCCAGGGAGCTCGCGTCCAACCTCCTCCCGTTCGTCCTCCTCACCGTCGTCCTCGTCAGCCCCGCCCCCGCGTTCGCAATTCTTTCGCGTCGCTCGGTTGCACCCGTAGGCGTACACGGCGTACCCGACGACGGACACTTTTAAACCAGCGTACGCGCACAGCGCTATCACCGTCACCGTTCCCGGGTCCACCATTTACCTATCGCTTCGTTCGTCCCCCGTCGCCGCACGACGCGCGGGCCGAGTGCCGAGTGCCGTGCCGTTACGCGCGCGCACCCTTCTCTTTCTCTCTCTTCGCGCGTCGTGCTTTTTTGGGGGGCCATCTCACCGCTCGCTCACACACACTAGGAGTGTTAATACTCATACTTTAACTCTTCACTCGCTAGATTTCATCTTTTTGGGGGAAGAGCGCGGGACGCGGTGGACGTCATCCGTCCATCCGTCCGCAGTGGACGACGGAGGAAGCGACGAAGCGACGGGACGCGGTGTTGACCGTCGAGTGTTGACCGTCGATCGATCCATCCATCCATCCAGCCGCGACGATCCGTGACGTTCGTGTTCGTGGCCCCGCCCGTTCGTTCGTTCGTTTGGAATCGAACGCACCCGCTCACTCGTTCGTCTCTCTTAGCCAGCGCAGAGACTTGGCGGGGGAGTCAGCGTCCGTTTCATCAATTCGTTTTCTCTGCGGGCCGTGGGCGTGGGAGCGCGCCTCGGTGGTGGTGTTTGAAGGGTTTGTGTGAACGACGGTGGATTCCGGGTGTGACCCGCCGCGCGGAGGACGAGGGAAACGCGTCGCCCGTCGTGCCAACGAGGAATTGTCTCTCGTCGGCTATGAACGCGTCGTCCGCTTCGGCGCGAGGGAATTGCCACCACACAAGGAGAAGTAAGACGCAGGCGTCGAGAAATGGTGGGATAAGACGACGGGGAATCGCGGTGTGTCGGGAGATGGGTCGACGAGATGAGAAGACTTCGGCGGCGGCGAGACAACGGGCAACGAGGACGCGCGCGGATTCGGGCGCCGACGGAAACGGACGCTTTGAGCGAGAGTACGCGCGCAAACCCGTGCCCGTGTACGTCATGCTTCCTCTCAATGTGGTGACGAATGACGGGGAGGTCAATGATCCAGAGACGTTGGAAAACGGTTTGCGGGCGCTCAAAGACGTTGGTATCGAGGGTGTCATGATTGACGTGTGGTGGGGAATCGTGGAGAGAGCCGGACCGAAGAAGTACGACTGGGAGGCGTACAAGACTGTCATCGGTATGATACGGGAGATGGGTCTCAAGGTGCAGGCGGTCATGTCTTTTCATGCGTGTGGAGCCAACGTCGGGGACGTTTTGGAGATTCCACTTCCGGAATGGGTCCTCGAAGCGGGCGACAAGGATCCAGACCTCTTCTTCACCGACCAATACGGTTACCGCAATCCAGAGTGCATATCGCTTTGGGCAGACAACGCGTCCACGCTGGCTGGTCGAACGCCGATGAACACGTACAAGGACTTCATGATTAGCTTTAGGAAGACTTTCAAGTCTTACCTCGGAACGACCGTGACTGAGATCGCCGTGGGGTGCGGACCTTGCGGAGAGTTGCGGTATCCAGCGTACCCAGAGAATAAATTTGCCCAAAAGGCGTCTCAGTGGCGTTTCCCTGGTATCGGTGAGTTTCAGTGCTACGATCAGCGTGCGTTGGTATCCCTGGCTCGCGCTGCCTCGGAGGCGGGCCACATTGAGTGGGGTGGGTCGGGTCCTCACGACACGGGAGGCTACTGTAACCTCCCCTTTGAGACGGGCTTTTTCCGTTACGACGGCGGCAGTTGGGACACAGACTATGGGTTATTTTTCCTGTCGTGGTACTCGGGTGAGCTGGTGCAGCACGGAGACCGTATGCTCGAGATGGCCAAGCGTGTTTTTGATCGAACTGGAGTCACCTTGGCAATCAAATGTGCGGGAGTTCATTGGTGGTACAACGTTAGGTCTCATGCCGCCGAGCTCACCGCCGGGTACTTCAACACGCGAGCGGGAGAGATTGTCCCCGAGCGCGACGGTTACGCACCAATAGTGAAAATATGCAAGAAGCACGATGCGCGCTTAAACTTCACGTGTGTCGAGATGGCTGACAGCGACCATCCGTGGTACTGTCACTGCGGGCCGGAAGGTTTACTCAGGCAGATTAGATCGGCGTGCGCACGATACAGCGTTCCATTCGCCGGCGAAAACGCCCTCTGTCGATTCGACCAGGCTGCGTACGACAGGATCATCAGAAACTGTGCCGGTGAGGGCAACGACGAAAAAATGTGGCGCGAAGGTACCATGCTCCCTCCGATGGCGTGTTTCACCTTTTTGAGATTCAACGCCGAGCTCTTTTCACCATACCAATTCGAGTCTTTCAAGTACTTCATGCAGCGCATGCGCGATGAAACTGGTTTGATAGACACCTCTGTTCCAGAAACTTTCGGGGGTACTAGAGGAAGTGAGGAAGATGAGGATGAGGATGACGATGTTCCGGGCATCTCCCAAGGCGAATCACGCGTCCAGCTTGGACTGTAATTTATGTATTGAACCGCACGCAACAAAAAAGTTTTGTAATGTTATCTTTGCATTGAGCACCCCAAATCAAATGAAAACGCTCGGCCGTCTCGTTTACGCTCCTCGCACCCAAATCGCGCACGGTGACGAAGTGGTTATTAACAGGCTAAAGAGGTGTCAAATTACAAATATCGACCGAGAACGTAGGCCAGGATCGCGGTGAGGAGAATGTGGAGCAATGTGAATCCCTTGACAATGTTCTTGCCCGTTTTCTTCATGACCATGTTCAAGTCATTGGCCAACACTTTGTTGCGGTTTTGTAACAGCGCCACTTCGCGCTGCAAGCGAGCCCGCTGTTCCGAATCCGTCTCGTTCGGCGGCGGCGGCGGCAACTCCTCAGGCACGGTGGCCGGCTTGTTGCCCGTCACATACTTCACGCGGAGTCGCGTCTCATTGATCTTTTGGTCTGGTCTGGAAAACAACTCAGCCATATCCGTTGCTTCACCACTCGCCGTCGCTTGGATCAAGAATTTATCCTTGCACGCGGCGAAATCAGCCGGCATTTCGCGGTGTGCTTGCATGACAACCGTCACCTTGACGCTAGAACCTGGCTCAACGATGCCTGTGTTCGGCTTGACGCAATACTTCTTCGGAGACGTCGTCTTCACCTTGAAAGCTTGCCTCTCCTTGGTCGGGTTCTTGAGCGTCAGCTCGGAGGAAATTTGCTTTCTGAGTTCAACTGCGACGCGAAAGACACACACGCCTCGTCAGTCTTACTTCGCTCGTTCGCCCGGCTCAAAATTCGGTCATCGATCGATCCAGCTATAGTAGAAGAACTCAACAATCCAACCACCCCCACGACGTTCGCGCGCGCAGTTTCAAAACAAAAAAAGCAGGAAAAGAAAAAAAGAAGACGCACACGCAAAAGGCAACTCCGTTCCCGGAGTCACCACGATGGAATCACTGTTCGTCATGGTGTTCGCTCAGTTCGTGTTTCAAACGAATTCCTTTGAACGGTCTCACGATCCAAGTCACCCTCGCGCAGCGACCACGTCGTTGGACTGCGCGTTGACCGACACACAAACACACACAAACACAAATAGACACTCCTTTCGCGTTTTCGATCCGTTCGCGCGGGCGCGGGAAGGATTCAGACGACGCGTGGGCGCGGAATGCCGTTCGAGGGAACGCAGGCGCGCCAAATCAACCTAGGCTGGTTCGTGTCCATTTCATTTTTTTTCGAGACGTTTTGGCGGTTCGTGAATCAAGCTTTTCGTCGAGGGGTCCCATCGAGTCAACTCCTCCACCTTCCAGAGATGGAATTGGGAAGAGGCTGCACTCGGTGGATTTATCAAGAGGTTGGATGAATGAACAAACGAACGAATGAACGGGAGGGACGACGACGATTGAATTGGAGAAACTTCAGATAGGTATGAAAAATCTTGTTGGCCCACGCTGAGGGTGAAGCGCGCAGAGCGAGAGGCGGGCGGGTAAAAATGTCAAAGACTTCACCGTCGGGTATCATCGAGCGAACAAAAACGCCCGAAGGCAGAGCGCGCGTGGAAGCAAGAAAAAGATTAGGCTTCCCTGTTTACGCGCACCAGGTTCGCGGGTTCTTGAAGGCATCCAAGGCATCTTCTTCGCGAGAACCTGGAGCCGGGTTGTGGTCGTATTGGAACTCGCAGTAGCGCGGCAAGGACATGAGAATAGACTCGATGCGGCCACCCGTCTTCAAGCCAAAGGTGGTACCGCGGTCGTAGACAAGGTTGAACTCGACGTAGCGCCCACGGCGCATTTGTTGCCAGGCGCGTTGTTCCGGGGTGAATTCGTCATCCTTGTGTTTGGCGACGAGCGGGACGTACGCCGGGACGACACCGGCAGCCATGTCGGTGGCAAAGGCGAGGAGCTCGTCCTTGCTGCGGTCGTTCATGTCGTCAAAGAAGACACCCCCAACACCGCGGCGTTCACCGCGGTGCTTGATGAGGAAATAATCATCGGCCCATTGCTTGAACTTCGGGTAGAACTCAGCGTCGTGCTTGTCGCAGATATCCTTCAAAGTTTGGTGGAAGTGCGTGACATCTTCATCAAAGATGTAGGACGGAGTCAAATCCGTACCGCCGCCAAACCACCACGCGCGCGGGGCGCCGGCGGCACCCTTCGGCGCATCCGTTTCAAAGTAACGGTAGTTGAAGTGCACAGTCGGGGCCATAGGATTGTGCGGGTGCATAACGCTCGAGATACCGGCGGCAAAGAACGGAATCATTTCAGTGCCCGAGCCTTCTTCGCCGGTGGCGGCGCGGTACGCCTCTGGCGGCATTTGGCCGTACACGACGGAAACGTTGACGCCCGCCTTTTCAAAAACATTACCGTCTTGCAACACCCGGGAGATACCTCCACCACCACCCGGTCTCGTCCACGCGTCCTCATGGAACTTCTTACCGTCAAGCTCGGAGATGGCGTTGCAAATCTCGTCTTGCGCCGCGCGAATCATCTTCTCAAACCTCGAGCGCATCGCGGAATCATCCCCTTCCTCACCCGCGCCGTCTCTCAGAAGCGTCGTCGGCGCCTGATCAATCTTCACTTCATCCTCAATCCCTCGCGCCGCGGCTGCGCGCGCCGCGACGAATCGCGTCGCCGCCCGTCCTCGCGCACCGCCAACCGCGCTTCGCGCGCCCGCGGGTTTATCCACTCGTCTCCCGGCAGTCGTCCGAGCGGCGATCGTCGGCGCCGCAGCCGTCATGGTAAAGCTCGACATCCCGTTGCGCGTGCGTGCGTCGTCGTCGTCGTCTCAAACGCGGGTCGGTTTCTTCCCCGTACACGTGCGTCAAAGTGTCGCACCGCGCGCGCGCCTAGACCGATTCGACCGACTGATGACTGCACCGATGGATTCGGTTCGGTTGCTCGCTCGCTCGCTCTCCCGCGCCGTATCGTCGTCGTCGGTTTCGAGTCACGATTCACACGATTCACGATTCACGAGTCGTCGATTCACACACACACACACACACACACACACGCACCCAGGGTGGATTCGGGTGGATTTGGATTTTATTCGTGGAGTGTACGAGTGGATTTCCCCCCGTGCGATGGTGCGTGCCCTCGCTTGGTTTCGTTCTTTTTGGATCGGGTGAAAATATCGATCGTTTCGGTTTCGGTTTCGGTTTCGGTTTCGGTTGAACGAGGACGACGATGAAGAACCGAACCGAACCGACGGACCTACCGAAGGTTGAATTTCGGTCGGCACTCAACAACGACGCGCGCGCGCGCACCGCGACGTGGGTACGTACGTCGGTCGTCGGGTGCGTCGATATCTCGACCGAACGAACGAAGGCGGTGTGTGTGCGTATTCGTGTGTGTGTATTCGTGTGTGTATCCGTACGCGCGCGGACGACGGGAGGGACCGCCGGAGGCGAAGAAGGAAGGGGAGCCGACTGGCGACGATTTCGTTTCGGTTGGATTGAAGAGTACCATGGGGTTTTTTGGATCGATGAAACGGAATAAATCTAAAAAGATGAAGGATGGGTCGACGAGGGAGACGACGACGAAGCGCCGCGTCGAGATTGATGACGACGACGCCGGGGAAGAGGGGGCGAGTGGGCAACTCCAAAGGGTGGTTGAAGAGTTTCCAGAGCGAATGGACTCGAAAGAGACAACGCCGCGGGGATTGAGCCATCACACGCAGCACGTGCGCAAAAGTCTTCGAGCGAAAACGATGGAGTTGCATGGATTCGCGATGTCGGATTCTAAAAGGGCGCTGGTTCTCGGGGCGGTTGAAGAGTTGCTCGACGATTACGACGAGGACGCCGGGTCGTCTTCGATATTGATGGACGAGCTTACCATCTACAGAACGACTTTTCGGACGTTGAGACGTTTGTTAGAGATGGAGCTGGCCAAGAAAAAGTCCGGGGTGCAGACGAATCACGAAGTTTGTATTAGTTCCGTTGAGAATGCTTTGAACCTCGCCAATGCGTTGATATTACAATTTCACGGGAGCGAGGCGAGCAAAGACGCGGTCAGTTTGTTGGATCCCGTCGCTCGAGGGTTCGTCGGTCAGTTTTACTCTAATAAAGAGTCCCTCTCTTCGACGCTTTTGGCTCAGAACATGGCAGAGCTCTCGCTCAGTATGCGACCTAACTCTTTCCCTCGCGAGGAGAGCTCTGGCGACCTTTCTGGGCAACTCTCTGGAGATTCTTCAGAACAGTTCAACTCGGCACGCGTATCGATCGACTTGAGGAGAGACGACCGCATTGTGAGTTGGTCATCGTTTGACGTCTTCAAGTTTGCGAAAGACCCAAAGGTAAACGGCTATCCATTGAGGACGTTGGCGATGCAACTCTTTGAACACTTTCGGCTCTTTGACTCGCTTCCCCTCAAGGAAACTCGCGTCTCGGTTTTCTTAAAGGAAATTGAGAGTTTGTACAACCAAGTCGCGTACCACAATAACGTACACGCTACGGATGTGACGCAGGCGATGGCTTATTTCATCGATTCGGGCTTGATAGAACAGTTGGAACCAGTGCACGTTTTCACCTTGCTGTTGTCAACCGTCGTACACGACGTCGGCCACCCAGGATTTAACAATTCGTTTTTAGTCGATTCCAAATCAGAAGCCGCAGAGAGATGGAACAATTCGAGCGTAAATGAAAACGGACATTTGTTTACAACGTATGAATTGCTTGAAAAGCACAAGGTTCTCAAAGCCTTCGCCCCTGAAGAACAAAGTAAGATTACCTTTTGGTTGCGAAAAATCATACTTCACACAGACATGGAATTCCACGGCGAATTGTTGCAAAAGATGATAAAGGAAGTCGAGATGGAAGTCAATGAGCTCGGTGATCCCCGTCCGATCAAGGAGTGGAATAGTGTGTGGATTCCGTTGGCATTCATTGTGCATTGTGCGGACATCAGTAATCCAGCGAGACCTTATGAATTGGCGTTTCCATGGGCCACGATGATCACCGACGAATTCTACATTCAAGGAGACCGAACTCGCGATCTCATGATGAAAGTCGATTCGTTTTTGGACAGAAAGCTGGCAAAACCGGGAACTACACAAAATAATCAACTTGGGTTTATCAAGTTTGTCGTCAAGCCGACTTTGGCCATTCTCAAAGCGGTGTTGCCCAGCGTGGATTTACTCATAGAGATTTTGAATACAAACGTTCGTGCGTATGAGGAAGCTGTCGAGCCGGCTAAAACTTGATAGCACTAGAAGTTGTGTTAAAATAGAATCTACTGTACTGTATTTGGTTCTGACACCTTTCCTGGATGATTCCGAACTTTTCTGTGTCGTACTTGTTCTGGATCAAACCCACCCTCGTCAGATCCGTAAGTCGCCCAGCTAGGCGTCCGTTCCATGTAGTCCAACGCGGTGAATTTTTCACCACTCGCGACAAGATCTTGAAACTTGTCGTAGTTGATCCACGTGTACCATTCATCATCAATCTTGTATCTCTCGGTTCGGGCGAGGAGAATGCAGCACGAGTGCGCGTGCTCGCACGCGAGCCCGTATTCTTCTTCACCGTTCTCTCCCCTTCGTAGGTTGACAATGGCTTCGCCAAACTCGCACACATCCTTGTGATAAGGAACGTTCTTCATGGTTAAAGAAGACGCATCACTACTGCCACAGTACGTGACCCCCTTGATTTCGATGAAATCCGGTTTACCGAGATCAATCAGCTTGGCGTATGCGGCAACCTCCTCCATGTTCCAGCCAGAGACGAGAGTCAATCTGTAGACTGTTCGCTGTTGCTTATCCTTCAACGCCGTGAGAGAATCTATGAATCTATCCCAGTAATCTGAAAAGAGTGGACGATCGACCGCTTTGAGCGTCTCAGGGGTCGCTGCGTCCACTGAGACGTACAGTTGCGTGATGGGGGGCAAGTTTGAAATGGCTTCCGGAAACTGGGCATTCGTCACCAGAAAGGTGCTCATCTTTCGAGAGTGGAGCTCGTTGACAAAGGTGCCGATTTCTGGGTACATGATGGGCTCTCCGACGAGAGAAAGAGCACAGTGCCTTGGATTCATACCTTCGACGAGCTTTTCAGGTAAGACTCCAGGTACACCCTTCATCTGCTTGACCATTTTACGATGCTCTGACACCGCCGCCTCGACGAGTTCGAGCGGATCGTCCATCTGCCATCTCCATGATTTCCCAACAGGGTTCGTGTGATGTCTCCAACAGAAAGTGCATTTGTTGGCACACGCCAACGATGGAGTGGTCTCCATGCATCTGTGACTCTCAATCCCGTAGAACGTGTGCTTATAACAACCACCACGACCTCGAAGCATCGCCTTTGTCCATCTGCAAAGCTTCACTCCTGAATGAGACCCCAAAATTTTGTACCCTTGCTTAGTGAGTGCACCTCGAAGCGCGTCGGTAACCATTTCACGTTTTTCACCATTTTCGCTCTCTCCCATATCCTCCATGTCTTGACCATCCTCGCTCCCAGTTCCGTCGAGAGCTGCCGATGCGTCGTCCTCGCCTGCGCTCGCATACTCGCACTCTTCCTCCACTGGTGCCTCGCTCAATCCATCAGTCGTTTTCAAATCCACATCCACCACGGTAGACTTGTAAAGACGGCGTTCAACTTTACCGCTCCATTCCTCAAACTGTGTCTCCATTCGTCCGCCCGCCTCATCGCCGTCGCACCGCCTCGATATGCGTTCGGCACCCATCCGAGCGAGCTGCGCGTCAAGCTCGCGTCCCGCTCGATTGAAATTGTCGCCGTACTCCTTGTTACCACAACCAAACACCGCAAATCGCACGTTTTTAAGATACATCCAGCCCGTCCTTTCGTCATACGCCGCCTCTCTCGCCCATCGCGCGAACCAAGCGCTCGCGTCTGGCACCATTCCTCCCTCGTGCGTACTTACGACGAAAAGCGCGACGACTCGTCCACCATCAGGCGGCGTAAACATCTTCTCCGGATCCTCGACATCGCTCGCACTGACGAGTTCGAACGAACCCGAGGAGAAAGCGGAAGAAGACGCGGCTTCGCTCGCGTTCAACGCGTCTCTGAGCCTTGTCGCGAACCTCTTCGCCGTTCCGGTGAGTGACGCGTATACGACATACCTTCGCTCATCCACGCCACCTTCCCCAACCATCGTCCCCGATCCCCTTTCTAACACCCCGGTATCTTCCCGTGTCTTCCTACCGTCCCTCCGCGACGATTTACCGCCCCGTCCCGCCGTCGTTGTCGTCAATCTCTCCCACGCCGCCGCCCAACCGGTACCTCCCACCCTTTGTCCAGTCGCCCTCGCGACGACCAATCCAGTCGCCACCACGCACGCGCACGCCCACGCGCACCGCGCCGCGGTCGACGCGACTCCTCTTCCATCCTCCGACGTCGTCATTTCGTCCGTCGAACCTTTTGGTTGCGTTGGATTTCGTCCGTCGTCCGTGTTCGTCGTCAAGTGCACGAGTGGCGAAACTGAGAGGGCGAACGTTCTATTTATTCATCATAAGGTGATCAAACTCACTCGGACGATTTTTACTTTCAATCCCATGACATAATCGATAATTTCACCCTTTCGATTTTTGCGAAGCCGGGCTCGTCGCTTACTCAATCGAATAGAGACAAAACTGAATCGAGGAAAGTATTTTTCGTACCGAAAACGATCGATACGTGATTTTTATCGATACACACCGATGATCGATCGATTATTTTCATCGAATAATCTTCACGCGAGGTTCAACGCGACGACACTTCGAGGTCAACCCGGGTCTTTGGTAGTCGGTCGTCGTCAGAGCGTGACCGACGGACGACGAAGATGCGAAGACAGTCGGACGTCTTCTTCGGCGAACGCGAGAGCGGACAGGATGTTCGACAGACGAACGGTGCGTGGAGCGATGGAAAACGATGGAAAACGATGGACGTCGGGCGACGCGTGAGATTACTTTGAAGGATCTCTGCTGTTCACGCTCGCGTTTGACCGCGCGGTTGATGACGACCGATGGGTGATGAAGATGGAAAGGGTGAGACGGAATGCGGAATGAGTGACTGACGCCGAGCTTCCTTGTTTTGTTTTATGACGTGTCGTAGCGACGGCTGTGCAAGCGGTGGCGAACATCGTGAAGACCTCTCTGGGGCCGGTGGGTCTGGACAAGGTGCGTTGACTCTCGTAGGTTTCGCACGACGCGATTCGATTCGGTTTTTCTTCGGACTCGGTCAGAGTGATCGCGCGATGGGACGGTGACTGAATGTAATTGTGTGATGTACTACCGCGTTCTACCGCAGATGCTCGTCGATGATATCGGAGATGTCACCATTACGAATGACGGGGCGACGATTCTCAAGTTGCTCGAGGTGGAACACCCGGCGGCGAAGATTTTGGTTGAACTCGCCGAGCTTCAAGACCAAGAGGTCGGTGATGGTACGACATCTGTCGTTATCCTCGCCGCGGAGCTGCTTAAGCGCGCGAACGAGTTGGTGAGGAACAAAATCCATCCGACAAATATCATCGCAGGCTTTAGGTTGGCTATGCGCGAGAGCGTGAAGTACATTGAGAGAAAGTTGGCATCGCATGTTGAATCTCTCGGTAAAGATGCTCTTTTGCAGTGTGCGAAGACGAGCATGAGCTCGAAGATCATAGGCGCGGAGGAGGATTTCTTTGCCGCCTTAGTTGTTGACGCATGCATGAGCATCAAGACGTACAATGACATGGGCGACATCAAGTATCCGATCAAGGCGATCAACATTTTAAAAGCGCACGGTAAGAGCCTCAAGGAGTCATCCGTGATCCACGGCTACGCTCTCAACTTGGGTCGGGCGGCGGAAGGGATGCCAAAGTTAGTGAAGAACGCAAAGATTGCTTGCATTGACTTTAACTTGCAAAAGACAAAGATGTTGATGGGCGTCCAAGTGCTTGTGAATGACCCCAAGGAGCTCGAAAAGATTCGTGACCAAGAGTTTGAAATTACGGCAAAACGTATTCAGATGATTTTGGCTGCAGGTGCGAACGTCGTACTGTGCTCGAAGGGCATCGATGACATGGCTTTGAAGTATTTTGTGGAGGCGGGTGCGATTGCCTGCCGCCGAGTCAACCGCGATGATATGAGACGCATCGCCAAGGCTACGGGCGCTCAGGTGATGTTATCCTTGTCTGACATGGATGGTGGCGAAACTTTCGATGCGTCTATGCTTGGTACGGCCGGAGAGGTCGTCGAGCAACGCGTGGCGGATGATGACATGGTTGTCATCAAGGATTGCGCAAACTCACAGTCGTGCACCGTTTTGCTCCGAGGAGCTAACGATTACATGTTGGATGAGATTGATCGCTCGGTTCACGATGCCTTGTGCATTGTGAAGCGCACGCTGGAAAGCGGTAAGGTTGTCGCCGGAGGTGGTTCCGTTGAGGCTGCGCTGAGCATCTATTTGGAGAACATGGCAACTACGCTTGGTAGCCGTGAACAGCTCGCTATCGCTGAGTTTGCAAATGCTCTCTTGGTCATTCCCAAGGTTCTCGCCGTCAACGCCGCGAAGGATTCGACTGAACTCGTCGCCAAGTTAAGAGCGGTTCACCACCAAGCGCAGAGCCAGGAGGGTAAGGAGAGTCTCGCTGGTATGGGCTTGGATTTAGTCAAGGGTGAGCTTCGCGATAATCTCTCCAGCGGCATTTTAGAACCAGCTCTCAGCAAGATCAAAAGTATTCAGTTTGCCACAGAGGCGGCAATCACCATCCTTCGCATCGATGATTTGATTCGACTCGAACCGGAGTCGCAAGAAGGCCAATAGAAAAGTAGATGATGCGTTAGCACGGATCTCGTTAGCTGATTTTGCTATGTAGTGCTTCATGACGAAGAGTGTTTTTACCAGCCCACCGGCGCGCTCGAGTCAGACATTCGTTTCGTGTATACATAAAGAATAGTATTGACAAAGGAGACAGTCATCGTGTACAGTTGTGAGGTTAGGTGGAATATGCGACCAGGGGGGAAGGTATCTATCGGGTCTATGTGAGCTATGTCAGCCGCAGACTTTTAGGGGGGGTGAAATGACCACCTCTTCATTTCTGTACTATCTCCTCGAGTTTTTTCAGTTTCTGGCGGAGAATTTCAACTTCTTTTCTCATTTCTCCTAACTCTTTCATTAGTTGTTTATTTTCTTCAGTGAGCTGATCGTTCTTCTCCCCTAGGTCTTCCGTCTCAGCTCTCTTCCTGAGCCGACTGCGCCGGGCGCTCTCTCTGTTCGACTTCATGCGCTTCATCTTCTTCGAGTCCAATTCCTCCGCCTTTACCTCTATCTCTTTACTCCCGCTCGCCCCCGTCACGGACGGCATCGGAGGCATCGGACTATGTCCTCTCGACAACAGAGCCGCTTGCGCCCAGAGCGAAGCCATCGGATCCGGCATCATCAGTCCCGGCGGCCCAGCCATCATCGGCACCCCGTACCCTCCGTACGGTCCCACCATGTTGTTCGACCCAACCCCCTGGTACGGCGAAAACCCGAAAGGCACGTTCACCTTGGGCACCTCTCCAGTCCCCTCGCTCTGTTTTGCCCCTCGATCGTCCCTTCGTTTCTTTCCATCTCCCTCATCCTTCCGAGACTCTCCTTCCTCAGTCATGTTCCCCAAAAAGCCAACCCGAGCCAAGTCAGCCCAGCGAATCCAATGAAGTTGAAAGTAACCACCCAATGTGCAGCCCCTTTTTTCTTTCGTACGTATGACTAAACAGTGATGTGTAGGCCGACGAGCAACACGCCTACTCAGCACCGCCCCCCCCGTGCCGCCCGTCGACGGCTCTCGCGCCCCGAATGCCTCCTCACGACGCGTAACCGACGACGACGACGACGACGACGACGACGACGACGACGACGACGACGACGACTCCGCGTCAACGGAACGACGACGAACGCGTTCTCAGCCGTACCGAGACGTTCCCTTCGCCGTCCACGGCCGTTCAGTTCGGCCTCGGCTCCCCTCGGCTCGGTTCGTGCCGAGAGATTAAAGGTGCTCGAGATAGATTACGAAAAAAAACCACCCCGTGTCGGGAGTCAAACACGATGGATGCGTCTCCCCCGCGGACGTTTGTCTCTTCCCCCGCTCACCGTCGAGGCGCGACTACGAGATGTGAATCGCCCGGTCGTCCCCCCCCCGGGCGCCCGGCGCGCGCGTTTCGTGCGTCGACGGCCGCGGCGATGGCGACGGCACGCTTTTTTGTGCGGATGGGACACATCGGCGGGAAAAAGGACACAACGCACGCGACGACGACGACCGTTCTTTTTCCCGGTCACTTTAGGGCGTCTTCGCTCAGTGTTTACCCACAGAGGTGTGATCTCGTGTATTCGGTGACAGATCTCTGGCGTCATCCAATCAAAAGTGAGAAACGTTCAACGTGAGGCGGAGATCGTGTGTGCGACAAGTGCTGACTCGGACGATGGTGCGATGCGGTGTGTGGTGGGTTTACTACACGAAGAGCGAGGGAATATGGGAGGGGCGGTGGTTTTATTACTGTATACGAATATGTGGATCTATTGATTAGAGATTTCATACAGCGCTGGTTTTTAAGCTATGTTTTAAGTGTGCGACCCGTTTTCCCGCCCTTCGTTTTCATGGGTACCGACCGCGCTGGATGGATGGAGTGGACTACGCGGCGTGGGGCCAGTGTCGACTTCCTCTGGGTGCGCCCGGCGCGTCGGCGACGCGCTGCCGGAAAGTCTCATACAGCACGCGGTCGCGTTTATCTTTGCTCCACTCAAACTCAAAGTTCCCAATCATGACGCGGTCGCCTTCGCCGGCGCCGGCGGCGTTGAGCGCGGCGTCGACGCCAGACATTTCGAGCACTCGACCAAAGCGCTTGTAAGACTCAAAGTAGTCCCAGTTTGTCATCTGGGTGAACCGTTCGATGGCTTCGCCCTCGACGACAAACGCGTACGGGGTGTCGGTGATGGTGAAATCTTGAATGGATTTACCGTCGGCGGCTCGAAGGCCCGTATCTGCGACTTCAGACTCCCACTCGTCGACGACAGCGGGGAGCGCACGAAGAGCCGCCTGAACGTCGGAAAGGAGCTCGTCCACGCCCTCACCCGTGACTGCAGATATGCAATGGGATTTGATTCCGGTGACGTCAAACTTTTCTTTCATTTGCAGCGCTCGTTCCGTCGCTTCGATGTCGTCAACCTTGTTGAGGGCAACAATTTCCGGCTTGGCCACAAGAGCGTCGTCAAAGAGTTCGAGCTCCGTTCTAATAGCGTCGTACGCGTTAAAACAGTCTTCGCTGGCGCAGTCGATGACGTGTATTAACACTCTCGTACGCTTCGTGTGACGCAAGAACTCAAAACCGAGGCCGATGCCTTCAGATGCCCCTTCGAGCAAACCAGGAATGTCGGCAAAAACCATCCGCTCGTAGTCTCGTTCAACCACCCCGAGGTTTGGAACAATGGTCGTAAACGGGTAGTCTGCAATCTTTGGCTTGGCCGCGCTCACGCTCGCGAGAAGAGTAGACTTGCCCGCGTTCGGAATGCCGATGATCCCCACGTCCGCCACGAGTTTTAGCTCCATTTCAGCCCAGAACTCGGCTCCCTGCTCACCCAATTCGGCAATCATCGGCGCTTTGTTCTTCGCCGTCTTGAAGGAGGCGTTCCCTCGTCCACCTCGTCCACCGGAGAGTAAAAGAACTCGCTGGTCAGCCTTGGTGACTTCGGCGAGTATCTTCTTACTACGAGAGTCTCGGATGATGGTTCCTGGTGGCACGTGAATCTCGTAATCGTTCCCATTACGACCGGCGCACTTCGACCCGACGCCTCGCTTTCCCGCTTCGGCGCGATGGTGTACCTTTTTCCGGAAACCATCGAGCGAAGTCATGTTCTTGTCCGCCACGATGTAGATTGATCCACCGATGCCACCGTTACCACCGGACGGCCCTCCCTGGGGGACAAACTTTTCCCGTCGGAACGCCACAGCGCCGTCTCCGCCGTCGCCCGCCTTAATGAAAATTTTCGCAGTGTCAAAGCACCGCATCTCCCTCGGTATACCTCGAGGACGCACCTCGCGTCCTCCCGGCTCAAAAATATCCATGTCATCATCAAAGTCCTCAAAGTCTTCAATAATCTCGTCATCTGGTCCCCAAACGTCTTCATCGTAGCCTTCCCCATCCGATCCAAACGCGATAAACTCTGCGTCTTCGCCCGCATCCACCTCAGTCTCTCCATCTTTGAGACCTCGAAACTGCCTCTTAGCGATCGACCCCGCCTCTGTGACCCACGTCGTATCGATGAGATCATCCTCCATCTCCTCCTCCCGTTCCATCTCGGCGAGTTCCGCCCCCATCTCTGCGCGTTTCCGATCCTTAGCCGCGTTGGCGTCGCGAACAGATGCGAGCGCGTCCATCCAGCTCCCCCCCGAGCTCTTCTTCTCCTCGGCGTCTCGCTCCGCCAGTGCGTCTCCAAGGGACCATCCGGGGGCGAGTGGCGCTGCCGTAGACGCAGAGTCTTTGGCATCCGTCGTCTGTCGGACGTACTTCGGCGAGGTGTCGCTTCCTTTACTTCCTCGTTTACGCGCCTGACACGTCACAGTCGTGCGGCGGCGGCGGCTCCCCCGCGCGTTGGTCGACGTCGACCGCGTGGATGGCGCCGATGCGATGAGTGAGGCGACGGAACGCATCGCGAGAGTACCGCGGTCCGTTTGCGCGCGGTCGATGCGGTGGCGGCACGCCCGAGAGTCGCCGTGTGACGACGGCCGGGCGTGGACGCGTTTTCGCAATTATCTGCGTTACAGAGAGATTCCTTTATAAGCAAGGCGCGTGAAATGCTGGATTGAAAAGTGTTACATGCTGCTGGTGTGTCTCTGCGCGTGCGATGCGCGCTTGCGAATGAGTTTTAAAATTTATTGATTGGGATTGTGGAGCTTGCTCCCCGGAGGAGGCTTGATGGCGCGACCGGGAGCCCTCCCGATGGATTTTTTACCGGCGGTGGTCGCCGTTCCGTCGGCAGCTCGGGATCGAAGAGGGACAGAGAGCAACTGGGGGGAGTGGGATACGGCTTCGTCCCATCCGAAACTCGGTGATCGCTCCCACCAGCCTTCGCTGTCTTGCCAGGTGTCCCAACCGTCGGAACCGTCGGTGGTGGATCCCCACTTGTGCACGCGTCCGTCGTGCCAGTGTTCTTCGCCCCACGTCTTTTCAAACTTGTAACCGTCTCTGTCGTTCCAAGTGCTTCCGCTGCGGTTTCCTGCGCTGCCGTTATGCGCGAATGCACCCCAGCGCTCTTCCCAGCGCTCTCCCCACGCTCGTCCGCTTCCACCGTCCTCGCTCTGATCGCGATCTGCAAAGGAGTCAGTCCATTTCACGCACCCACCGTGGCCGTCCCACTCCTCTCCCCATTTGTGCGTCCATCGGTTTCCATGACCGTCGTCCGGGTTCGTCCCGTCTGCGATTGCACCCTTTTTCGTGCATGTGCGCTTGACGCGTCCGTCACCCCAGTAGTTTTCGTCCCAAACCTCATGCCATTCCGCTCCGTCGGCTTGCTTGCCCCACTTGTTCGCCTCGCGAGAAATGTGCTTTGACGCGTTGGAGAAGCCAGATTTCGCGTCGTGCGTCATTTGTTCCCTCCAGCTCTCTTGCCAGACGTTTCCTTGGGCATCTCGGCCCGATTTAACGGCCCCGAGCTCGCGGTAGTTGAATGCGTCGCTCGTCTCCCACCACTTTTCTTCCCACTCGACGGAACCATCCGCCGAGGCACCTCGAACGAGCGTCCATCTGCAGAGCTTTCCACCCTCGAGCTCTTCCTCCCCAGACTCGCGCCACCATCGAGACCCGTTTTCGAGTATTCCTTCAGTCGTTCCGTCGGATCCAAGCTCACGAACTGCCGTGGCTGTTTCCTCGAGCTCCACCGTCGGAGTCTCTAGCGTCATTTCCGGCCCGGCCGCTTGCGTCTCAAACTCAATCGTGAGCTCCTTTGGTGCTTCCAAATCGCTCTGAAACGTGAGTTGCAACGATCCCTCGGGAGCTCTCTCCGCGAACGCCACGGCTGCGCTCACCCGCTTTTCCGTCTGCCTCTTGAGCTGTGGTGCCGCCCCGCCGCTCGGCGCCTCCGGAGGACTCCACTTCCAAAAATCACTCCCAGGCGTGAACGTCTCCGCCTTTGGCTTCCTCGCCGATGACGATCCAGACGACGACGATCCCAATGCCTGTTTCCCCGCGCTCTTCAAGCCCTCGCTTCCATTTCCACCAATCGATCCGGATCCCGCCCCAACGGCCGACGCGGACGCCGCCGACGCTCGCCCGACGTCCGACGCGGACCCCGACCCCCCGCTCTCCCCCGCGCGCCCCATCGCCCGAACCGCCGCCATCGCCGCATCCGCTCTCTCCGCCGCACCCATCGGCGTCGCCGCGCGCTCAAACAAGTCCACGACCGCCGCGCTACGAGCCGCCGCCCCCCCGTCGGTCCCATCGCTCGAGTCGGCACCACCAGTCGCGGTCGCTCGCCCCACCGTTACTCCGCCTCCGCCTCCACCGCGCCGTCTTCTCACCGTCCTCGGCGCGCGCGCGGATCCCACGACGACGCGACGACGACCCCGCGATCGTCCCGAGCTCACCGACGATCGGACGACGACGGCGACGACGACCGACGACGCAGAGGAAGAAGACGCGACTCTGGACGACATTTTTACGTCCCCGCGTCCCTCGCGTGCGCCGTTGTGCGGTGCCGCGTGAGTGGCTAGAACGCGCGAGTGTGTTCTCTTGACTCGGTTGGTTTTCCGCTTTCGCGTCGTTGTTTACACGTACGCGCGCGTGAAGAGCGTGAAGCGTGAAAAACTCCCCGGCGAGTCCGCTTGTTTCGCGCGCGACCGAGACGAACAGACGAGACGGACACCCGGACACCCGGACACCCAGACGCGGGGATTCGTGAAAATCGCCAAAAGTGCTTCGTCAATACGAGAAATCGCGCGAATCGGCGCGCGTGTTCGGTTTCGTGTTTAAAATCGGTTTCGGGGTTCAAAATCGGTTTCGTTAGACAACTCTCCATAGTGGAGACGCGTGATTTTTGACACCGTTGAAATATTAGTCGCACAATACGCACCCGGGGGGAGGACCCATACCCCAGGTTTCGAACTCCGGACCTCACTTATTTTTCGTCGTGCTTCTTCTGCCAACGAACTGTGTGCGTGTGTGTGTGTCTGTGTGTCTGTGTGTCTGTCTGTGTGTCTGTCTGTGTGACATGCGAACGCCCCCGACTGGTGGATTTCCGACATCGGCGTCGACGCGAGGGATAAGTCCCGGTGGAAGCTTCCGGTGGAACCCGTGGTCCGGTCCGTCGTCGTCGTCGTCGTCGTCGCGGCGACGAGGCGGGGAAAACGCGGGAAGGAGGACGGTTTCGTCGTGGAAGAGCCGAGGAACGGTTGGGGGAGACACCACAAAGTCGTCGTCGTCGTCGTCAGTGAAGACGACTCGAACGCGCGTCGGACGCGGTGGGACGACTCGAACCCGCGCCGGTGGTATCGAGGGTGTTTTTTGCGGCGGTGGGTGTTCCCTGCCGGGAACGGTGGAGTCGAGCATGTTGGTTGCCGCGGCGATTGACTTTGGGATTCAGTTTGTCGGTTGGGCTGTCGCGTCCAAGTTGAAGACGGAAAAGTTTTACGATGTTCTCGGGAGTGCGGCGTTTGCGTCGACGGCGGCTGTGACGCTTGCATCGTCAGCCATGTTACCGAGGCAGAAGCTCGTGAGCGCCCTCGCCATGACTTGGACTGCGAGACTGGGCGTGTTCCTTGGCTTGAGGGCGCACAGAGACGGAGGAGACTCGCGGTTCGACGGCGTCAAGGAGAATCCAGGCGTGTTCGCCGTGTATTGGTTCTTGCAGGGCGTGTGGGTTTGGGTCACTTCGTTACCGGTGTATCTTTTGAATGGTTCTCCCGGTCAGGTTCCCAGTCTGAACGCGGGCGATTGGACGTTTGCGGCGCTCTGGGCGTTTGGTTTCGTCTTTGAAGTGACGGCAGATATCCAAAAATACGTTTTCAAATCAAACTTAGCGAACAAGGGCAAGTTTATCCAGAGCGGTCTTTGGTCTGTCTCGCGTCACCCTAACTATTTCGGGGAAATCGTCATGTGGTGCGCCATGGCTGGCTTGGCGGTGAACGGCCTCGGATCGTCGACACCCATTCGAGCAATCGGCGCGTGCACTTCTCCCTTGTTTGTTACGTACCTGTTGACCAAGATGAGCGGGATACCAATATTGGAGAAGATGGGCAACGATAGATGGGGTAAAGATGAAGCGTATCAAAAGTATAAAAAGACGACACCCGTCCTCATCCCGAAACTGTTTGGTTGTTGAGTTCATCCTCGACATCGATTCCCACGTGCTCGATTCATTGTAATTTGTACATCCAGTGACGAAAACATACTCCTTCTACGTCTAAACTACAATTTCCCAGTGTCTACTTCTATGTTGGATCGTTTCGGATGTCTAGAACCTAATTCGCCTCGTTCGAGCTTCCGGCGAGTCGCGGCGGCTTTACGATGACGCTTACTCGAAACGTGTGACATCCAGTCGTGATCCCCTCGAAACGTTTTGCGACAGTCCTCGCAAGTTCGCGCGATCCAAGCTGTTTTGGGGGCATCATCGGCGCCGAAGTCTTCGTCGGATGTCGTTTCGACGCGAGTTTGAGCTTCTTTTGCCATGTCGACCGCTACGTCCACGATTCGAGACTGCCAAATCTTTGCAAATTCGGCGGAGTTGTCCATGTGGGCTCGCAAAACGGCGGTGACATCGATATACTTGACAGGCCACGCATACTTGTGCGCGAACGTCTCCAAACGGGCTCTCTGTCGCCGCGCTAGCTTACAAGTATGTCGTTTCATCATCTCTACCGCTTCTTTGGCCATTGACTCGAAATCGACGCCTTGAGTGGAGGCATTGCATTCATCGAATTTGGCACGCAAGTACGGTTTCCACTCCGAGTAACCAATTGCTTGTCTGACGTCACCAGATTCGTCTTCCGCCGAGTCTATGCCGAATTTTCGGGCAAAGTCTTCAATTTCATCGATGACCCCTCGAGCAACCATTGAATCGACGCGAGCATGCAGTACACGATCGAGAACGTCCGGGTCGCATTTCAGAGCGATGAAAACTGTCTGACAACCGAGTTCATCGAACCTTGACTTGAATTTTTTCATCGTTCGCTTCTCCGTAAAAATCACGCTGGGTTGAACTCCGGTTTGATCGTAGATTTCCAAATACCGGCGAACTCGCCTGATATCGTTCGGATGAAGTCGCGCCGCGCTCTCAGGATCTACCTCTTCGAGCCGCCGGTGAGCAGAAAAGCTGTCCAGAACTTCTGCTTCCTGACGCGCTGAGATGCATCGTCCACCCTGGGACCCAGACAAGTCGTCTCGAAAATCGTCCTCAAGGGTGTCTCCTTTGTGAGAAGTGGGGACGACGACTAGGGAATCGGATACGAGCGCCTGAGCATAATATGTCGTTCCACCGACAATTACGACGTTCTTCCCTCGACCGATACACTCGCGGACAATCGGCACCGCGAGATCACAAAAGCGGTGAACATCACAGCACTCTCCAGGTTTTATCGCTCCGAGCAGGTGATGGGGCACGCCCTTCGTTTCACTCTCCGTCACGCGCGCCGTGACGATCGGCATTGATTCGTGCAGTTGAAGTGCGTCAGCATTTATCACCTCTCCATCGCCGCTACCGAGGGCTCGGGCTAAATCAACCGCGAGGGCTGATTTACCAGCTCCCGTTGGACCACATAAGACCACGACGAGCGGGGTCGGCGGCGCGGACGACATCGCCGCGCGGCGTTGTGACGACGCTCCCCAGCGCTGTCTTCGAAAGGCTCTTCCCATCGATCACTCGTGTAAGTCGATCGCTAATTCTACGCACTACTTCTATTGAAGGACACATTATGCTTCATGAAAGACACTTCTTTTGATCGATAGGTTCGACCATTAGCATCTGAAATTGAAACTGAAAAATTAGGCTTTAACTTGAACTTAATTTTCTACTATCAACTGAATCGAACCTGATTTCCATCGTTCGGCTTGAACCTGGGCTGAAAGGTGCACGACACTGCCGCCCTCAGGTCACCGCGTCGCCTCTTAGGGGACGACGTCCAACTCGACCAAACACCGAGTCGCGCGTCGGCGATCGTCGGACTTTGGCGTCGCCGCTAGTGCGAGAAGTTTGGAAAACGAAGACTTCAACACACGCCAGGTTGTACGGACCGCGAGGGGCGTCGGACGCGCGCGCCCGGCGAAAAGGTCTCGTGGATCAAGACTCCGGGTCGTAGAGTTTGGGTAGTCAGCGCCGTCCGTGTGGCGCCATGGCGGGTTCCACGGCGACGAAGGACAAGGGAAAGGTGTCTGCTCGCGATGCGATCACCAAACTGGAGTCTAGCTTGCAGGCGATCGGTGATTTGCTGCCAAAGTCAAAACCAGGCGGCCCAAAGTTGCGTTCTCCTTACACTGTTTCAGAGGCGGTGACGCTCGATGAGATCGAGAAGAAAGCCAATGCGAAAGCGTCCTCAGTAAGTTTTATAGTTTTACATAATATTCTGTATCGATCGCGCTTCACACCTCGATAGAACTAGAGGACTGACCCACTCTCGCTGCCCGTCGAACAGAGGAGACGAAATGTCGGAAACAACGACGAGGAAGAAAAAGAGGCTCGGAAAGTCGCGCCATGGTGGAGATACGCTGAGGATTTCTTTAGACAAGTCTATGCAACCGATCTAGCCCGCATAGCACCGGCCACTCCTTGGTACTTGGATCCAGCGTACACGATGGTAAGCGTCGGTCCTCGTTACGAGGTTGGTGAAGACAAGATTGGGATACCGATTCCGGGTCTCAATTACGATAGAAAAGCTCGTGGAGCGCAGGCATCCACGTCGACTCCTGCGAAATCGGAGACTAGTCCCGTCAAGGTTCTGAAAGAGGAAGTGAAAGGCGTCAAGCCGGTGGTGGGGACGATTCCGGCGGTTCCATCTGAGCCATTTATTATGCCTCCCATGAAGGAGTACGAGAAGGGAATCGAGCTTGTTCAGCGGCTCTCGGCCGTCGAAGTTGCTCGCATAGTCGAGAACATCATTGATTTAGACGAAAATAGCGCTAACAAGTGTCGGGATATCGCATCGTTCGTGGGAATCAACCAGTCTGCTCTCAAGACGTGGCTCGGCAAACGCGAAACAGCCGGAAAAACTCGAAAAGGACAGAATGACTCATCAGAGGCTGATGAGACTTTGGAAAAACTTAGACTTTGGCTTCGTCACGAAGCAGCCTGTTACATTAACAGTCAGAAGAAGACACGCACCGAGGCGTCGGATAAGGCGAAGAAGAAGATGGACAAGAAACTTGTGTTTCCAGACCATGCGCCAGGAGTGCTAGCATCGTTCGGTCTTGTGAATGTTCCGTCAACTTTGACGAATCTAAGCGAGCAAGGAAGCTTCGCCGCTAGTGCTGAACCGAGCTCAACGCAGGTCACCGATGGGTTGCCTTCGTCCACGACGACTACCACGATGCTGGAGGAGGATGTCAAGGTGAAGGAAGAAGTAGATGACGACGATGAGGCGGACAATACAGAAAAGGTGACTCGTGAATGCGCCGCCGCATTCGGTATGGAAGGGGATCTCAGGCACTTGAAAGAGTACGGTGGAGAAGAATCGATACACATCCACACTGAACTCTTGTTTGACAAACCTTTTAGTCTGTCCACCGGGGAAACACTCCAGCGGAAGGGTCCACATACGACGCAGTTGCCAAAGAGCAAGTCTGAGCCGTGCTCCGTCTGCATCAAGCTGAAGACCATGTCGCAGAAATGTGGAACGCCTGACAGCAGTGTCAATTGTCTGAGAAAAACTTCGAAAAAAGAAGAGATTCAACTTCCCGGGAGACCCATGACGAAAAAGTCGTCAAAGCGCGTCATGGTTGAAGCCATATCACCAAAAGAGGAGTTGGCTCGATTAGAGAAGGCCATGGCTGCGGATCCAGTCTTGGCAGCCTGTGCACCGTCTGATGAGGTCGAAGGAGAAATCCTCGCTCACCAGTATGAGCTCATCTGGCACGTCCAGGCGAATAGGACGCACCTCAAGTCGGCTGCAGAAAAGATTGGGAAGCAACTTGACGAGGACAACTCAGAGCAAGTAGATCGCAAGGCGAACCTCGACGAGGCGAATGTCTACTTGACAAAGCTACGTGAGGTCAAGCGTCAGCTCAAGAAAGAAAAACGGGAAGCTGATCAACGAGCAGCGCTTGAGAGGGCCAAGGCGGCTGTCGGTGATGGTCGAAGAGAGCCGAAGCCAAAACGAGAGATAGGCTCCGCTGCAGCTGTGTTTGAGCCTAAACCTGAACCGCCGGTTTACAAGCCACCAAGTGCTCAAATGGTGATGAAAGCGATCGAAGCTGCACCGACGCGAGTGAAGAAAATGTTTGGCCTCGCTAACTTTGACGGCACTGCGAGTCACCTCAAGCCATTCAGCATTCCAGGAACGCCGAGAAGCGGGTCGCCCGTTCTCGGTGGATCTCCAATTCGTTCGCCAATGTCACAAATTCTCCTTGATCCTTTCCATTCCACGTCCGATGATGACGCATGCTGCGTCTGCGCCGGTACATCAGACGCATCAAAGATGAACCAGACGTTAAAATGTTTTCAGTGCGAGCTCATCGTGCATCCCTCGTGTTATGGGGTGACTGGGAAGACTGACTCCAAGTGGTTGTGTTGGGTGTGCCAGCAAGCCACGGCCAGTGGGAGGGCGATCGTGAAGAATGAGAAAGCCTCGAAATTAACGCTTCAAGGGAAGATGACGCTTTATCGGGACATCTCATGTATTCTTTGTCCTGTTAAGTTGGGGGCGTTCAAGAAGACTGTGAATGGCAAGGAATGGTGTCATGTTGCGTGCGCACAATGGGTTCCGGAAGCTTCAATTGCGGACAAAAACAACGCCGAAACGATCAAACCGGTGAGTCCGGATGATGTTCCTCGTGAAAGACGAAACGCGTCGTGCAGTTACTGTACCCGTTCGAACGGAACGCTCATGAGGTGTTGTCACGGACACTGTCAAATAGTCTTTCACCCGCTCTGTTGTCGCCGAGCGGCGTGTCACATGCGAGCCGTCAATAGCGAAAAGGAGAAATTCACAGCGTACTGCGAGAAGCACACCAAAACGGAACGTGAAAAGGACATTGCCGCTAAGCTCATAGGGAATCCGATTCCCGCTCTGGTTGAGTTGTACAATCAGTCACCGCTCGAAAGACAACTCTCGGGCAGTCTCCAGCGACAGCTCTCGGGTAGTCTCCAACGCCAACTCTCCGCGGGAAATCTGAGCACGCCTCCGGGGGTCAGTTCACCGGGTTCTTCGATGCACGGAGCCCTTAGACGGATGCGAGAGACGATGCGCGCCAAGGGGTCTCAACAGAAGCGTTCTGCGACGGGAGAACTGCCAAACTCGAGAGCCAAGCAGAAACGCACCGGTTTGCTTCCGGGAAACGCCCCGAAATCTTCCTCCTCGCTCGCCGGTTTCGATTCCGAAGAAAACTTTGGTGACGCGCCCGAAGCAAAACCACCTACGCGCAAGAGCGCGGGCGCTCGCCCCTGAGCGCCGCGAATCACCCGCGGCGTCTCTGATTAGACGATTTATACTGTAAACATCACACACACCCACGTAGCCACAAAAGACCGAATGACTGAATACACACACGCTCCTTCAGAGGAGAGTGGGTTCTTCGCAGCGGTTTTCCGAGCGGCACGATAGTCGCTACACCTCGACTCGGGGCGCGAGAGAAATCGCGAGCGAGACGTCTGCGAGCCCGAGGCAAGCGTACGCCCGGACACTCACCCGCATACGGTCGTCGTAACCCGGTCAAAGGAGCACTTTTCGTGACGTTGTCCAGTGCCTGTGCTCGAGCAAGAGGGCATCATGGCGGCTCAACTCGGCCGCGGGTTTGCGGTGCCGGCGTCGACTTCTCGTAGACAAGGAAGAGGGAACGGAGGGGTTCGAGTGAGTAGACACGCGAGAACGTCTGCGGTGGCGGCTCCGAGCTCGACGCTCGCGGAAGAGACGAGAAAAGACTTTCCGATTCTGGACCAGAAGACTGACTCGGGCGCCCAGCTCGTGTACCTGGATAACGCGGCGACTTCGCAAAAGCCCAACCAAGTGGTGGACGCACACATGTTCTATTACAAAGATTATAACTCTAACGTCCATCGTGGGGTGCATTACCTGAGTAGCAAGGCGACGGATGCGTACGAGCAAGCACGGAGCAAGGTGGGGGCGTTTATCAACGCGTCGACGGACAGAGAGATAGTGTTCACCAGAAACGCGAGCGAAGCGATCAATCTCGTCGCGAACACCTGGGGAACGAAGTACATAAAAGAGGGTGATGAGATCATCTTGAGCGTGCTCGAGCACCACTCGAACATTGTTCCATGGCAATTGTTGGCGGAGCGCACAGGGTGCGTCCTCAAGTTCGTTGGGTTGACAAAGGACACTCAAGAGTTGGACATGGACGAGCTTCGATCTCTCGTGAACGAGAAGACCAAGTTGATCACGACGGCGCATGTGAGCAACGTTCTCGGTGCCGAAGCACCGGTAGATGAGATTGTTAAGCTCGCGAGAGGTGTCGGCGCCAAGGTGCTCCTCGACGCCTGCCAAAGTGTTCCGCACATGAAGGTGGATGTGCAGACCCTTGGAGCGGACTGGATCGTCGGTAGCGGACATAAGATGTGCGGACCGACTGGCATCGGGTTCTTGTGGGGGCGCATGGACGTTTTGGAGTCGATGCCGCCATGGATGGGTGGTGGTGAAATGATTGCCGACGTCTTCCTTGAGAAGAGCACCTACGCTGCACCGCCGGGTAGATTCGAGGCGGGTACGCCGGCGATAGCCGAAGCTATCGCCCTCGGCGCAGCATGCGACTATCTTACTAAGATTGGCATGGACAGAATCCACGAATACGAGGTTGAAATTGGCGCTTACCTCTACAAAAAGCTCTCCAAAGTGCCCAGAGTGACCATTTACGGCCCGCCACCATCCCGCGGCCGAGCCTCCCTCTGCGCCTTCAACGTGGAGGGCATCCACGCCAACGATATCTGCACGCTATTAGACCAAGCCGGAATCGCCTGCCGAAGCGGCCATCACTGCACTCAACCGCTCCACCGGTACCTCGACGCCGCCGGCAGCGCCCGCGCCAGCCTCTACTTTTACAACCGCCCCGACGAAGTCGACGCATTCATCGACGCGCTCAAGAGCACTATAGAATTCTTTGCCGAAATTGAATAATAATCGCACCACTGAAGCAAAGACACATCGCTCGTCCCATCGTTCTCGTTCCTTCGCTCCTTCGCTCCTTCGTTCGCATCCAACCGGCGGGCTGCGAACCTCGAACACCTCTCCGATGACGTCGACATTCAAAGTCCATACGTCCGATTTCAGGTGCCTAAAAAACGATGTTTTATATTTTAAAAATCAACGAAAATACGCGAAAATACGTAAAAACACAGGCTGAAGTTAAAAAATAAATCCACGACGCATACGTCACCGCTTTCCAATTTGTAACTGTTTACACATATAGGATGCGAACCGGCTCGGAGAGCACCGCGCTCACGGCGGCGGGTCTAGATGATCCCGAGTGGACGGAGAGCGTCTGTCGGCACACCGACGCGCGCGACGAAAGAGATCGCACGCAGACGACGACAGAGGCACGGCTACGGGTCCCTCTCTCACACTCAACGCGAAACAAGCGTCGAGTCGTACAGACGCGTTCGATTAAAACGCGCGGAAAACGAGAAAACGAAAGCGGATAAGCGAAGAAGCTTTTGAACGATGCAAGCCTACGCTGGCAAGGTGACGGCGGGTAAGATTATCGTCGCGGGTAACACCGCGAAGACGACGCGTCGGGTGGCGCGCGCGCAAAAAACGGTGCAAGTGCGTGGATCTGCGAGATCTGTGCGTTTTGAGGCTGTTGCGGCGCGTGGTGCGCGCGCGGCGGGCGCTGGAAACCGGGCGATCGCGCTCAACGGAGAAGAGGCTCCGGGCATGGGCATGACGTTCAAAGAAACCGGTAAGTGGCGGGAGAACCTCGATCTTGCCGGATGGGCTGCCGAAATGCGCGCAATTGAGAAAGAATACAAGGCTCCGGAACACTTCGAAGCGGATGTTAAGCACTTGAAGAAGATCTTGACGTGGGCCAACTTGTGCTACTTTGGCGGTCTCGTGGCTTTGGCTGGCATGCCGATGCTTGGTCTCAACATGCCGGGTTGGCTCAACGGCATGAACCCGATCGCGGCCTTCCTTATGTCGACTGCCATCTGCGCCAGATGGACCATGGTTGGTCACCACACGTGCCACGGTGGCTACAACGCGGCTCAAAGCACAAACGGTGAGGTTACCGGCCGCTTCCACCGCAGAAAGTTTGCGCGTGGCTTGTGGCGTCGATGCACCGACTGGATGGATTGGATGCTTCCAGAGGCTTGGGATGTGGAACATAACCACTTGCACCACTACCAACTGGGTGAAGACGCCGATCCGGATCTCGTCGAGCGTAACATGAAGGAGCTTCGTGAGGGCAACACCCCGATGTTCATGCGATACGCGCAAGTCGCTGGACTTGCTCTCGTTTGGAAGTGGTTCTACTATGCGCCGAACACCCTCAAGGAGTTGTTCGCGCGCAAGGAACGTGAAGCCGCAAAGGCTGGCGGGGAGGCGAAGAACCCGTTCAGGACTGGTCACTTGCCGTCCACGGTTCTCACCGCCGTGCAAGATGCGGTGTCGAACGGCCAATTCGGTGCTCTCTTTGAAACGCTCAAGTGCTTCGCCCCGTACGCGCTCTGGTCTTTCGCCGCGCTTCCGGCGATTGGCTTCGCTATCGGTGGCCAGCAAATGGCGCTCGCCTTCTTCCTTACCTCAGTTCTCGCTGATGTCATGACGAACATTCACTCGTTCATCATCATCGCCACCAACCATGTTGGTGATGACATCTACCGCTTCGAGACGGAGACCAAGCCGCGCTCCGATGACTTCTACCTTCGTGCTGTGATTGGTTCTGCCAACTTCAAGACTGGTGGTGATGCTAACGACTTCATGCACGGCTGGCTCAACTACCAAATCGAGCACCACATGTTCCCGGACATGTCCATGCGTGCTTACCAAAACATGCAACCGCGTGTCAAGGCTGTATGCGAGAAATACGGTGTGCCGTACGTCCAAGAGTCCGTCTTCACGCGTCTCGGTCAGCTCGTTGACGTCATGGTTGGTAAGCGTACCATGCTTGTTTGGGAAAACGGTGACTAAATATTACTAGCGACAACTCAACTTTCGCGAGCTCACGACGAGCTCTCGATACTTAGAGAGTTGATTACACTTTGTTGATTTATTCTAGCGCAAGAAAAGGTTAAAATTTAATGGCAATCTACGATTGAAACGTTAAATCTACAAATGTTTGCAAGACGCAGACGAACTTCAGTGAGAAAAGAGGTTCTTTCCTTCCCTAAATCGTCCGTCCGTACTAGAACTCCTACCCGACTTGCCCGGAGTCCCGTCGGCTGAGTCTGCTCCACGGTACCGACGGTTGTAGTTGACGAGATATTCTTCCATAGTGCTCAAGGTAAGATATTCGTGATCTGTATGAATCTTATCGTTCTGTATCTGAATCTCAGGCATCAGAGTCTCCGCAACCTCCTCTTCGTTTTCAATGTCGGGCGAGGAAGAGGTTTGATAATCCATATTTTTGTCAAACAACTCGACGATATTTTCTTTGAAAGGGTTGAGACCGACGCCACTGGAAAAGAGAATCTCGATACGGAATCTTTGAGGGTCAGACGGGGGCACATGGAATCGCTCAAACATCCTGAACACGATGTGTGTCAAGTAATCCAATTCCTTCTCACCCTTGAGATGTTGGGCCAACTTTTCATTGATGAGCGATGGGCGATTGACGTTACTAGCCCCGGCTGAAGTAGCAGCTCGACTCGCCGTATTTCGAGGAGCATCCTCAGGCTTAACGGGACTGATGGGTAAACCCGGGGGTTTGCGAGGAGAGGCACTGGTGGACAGATCCTCCGCTACATGGGTTGGTCGCGATTCCCCGTCGCTCTCGTGCTCTCTCATCATGGGTTGGAATGGAGATCGACCGCGTTCAGGGAACTCGCGAGGAGTGTCCAAGTGAGCATACTGCAAAACATTGAGAAGCGAGTGCAAGTGAGATTCGGAGGTGAAATAAAGACGAGTGCGCACGTGTCTAAATGGGCTATGCACACCGTGAGCCGTGGCATATCTCAGGTTCAATCGAGTGGTGCTCAACTCTTCTTGCTCCTCTTCTTCTTCTTCACGTTCGCGTTCAGCTTGATCTTCATCCGTGTCGTCAGCATGGGGTTCATTTTCCACTTTAAAGGGAATCTTTTCGTTGATGGACAGACGACGGACGTCACCAAACACCACGCTGCCATTCTCGACAGCAAACGATTCCTCCCGAGTGTTGTTCAAGTCGCTGAGTAATTTGGCAATCAAGCTGTTCGCGATGGTACCCCCAATTCTCAGTTTACTCGCAGCTGTGGTACCATACTCATTGGGAACAATGCAGTCCGCGAGCTCCTTCGCGATGGTGTACATTTTCTCAAGTCCTTCCAGCCCGAGATGCTCGTTATGAATTGCGTCGTACTTTGCTGCATCGTACACATCCGGGACTTTAGAAATGTCGAAACGTTCCTTGCGAGAGTGATACAAGTCTTGTTCCAACTTTTTCCATCTCGAGTACATGAGTAAGAAAGATTCACCCCCTGCTGGGACAACCATCGACTTGAGCTGCTGAAGGCCTCCCTTTGGTAAGGAGCCTCGCGGAGCGACGGCAGAACGAGTGTCGGCCCAGTTGATCCGATCCGAGACGCCCACCGTGGACTCATATCGGGTTTGACTCGCCATGAGCATCGCTCTGAGTTGAATGGAGACGGATTTCGTCAATTCATGGAGCTCTTCAAGTTTTTTCAGCGGCTTTTGCGGGACGCCCATCAGCTTTGTGGTGAGCGTGACGGGCTCTGGGATTTTGCTTGAATCACCCGCATTTTGGAAGCGATGGGCCGCCATCACCATCTGTGTGACAACCTTGAACTTGTTTAAGGATGCAAATCGAAGGGTCTGAGAGAGTCCTCCGATGTCATCAGGGAGCGCGGTGGAAGCATCCGAGGATTCACCCGGTCTCTGAGTCATCGCTGTGTAGAGCCTGTGTTTTGAGTGCAGGATATCCTCCTCCACATCGTGCGTCACAAAGTCTAGCAGTTTAGCATCCTTCGTCACTAAAGAGGCTAAAATAGGAGTCAGCTGACCAATATGCGTATCGAGAGCGAGCAAACCCTTCGCAAACGCTGCCGCTGTAATCTGGACTCGACCTTCATCAGAGGAGTATATTTTCAGGTCGTGACGATAGGTTGAGTGCAAGCGAAGCAAACCATCGGCGTCGGAGCCGTAGTAGTTACCGCGCGGATACATACGCACGCGGAAAGCCTTACCGAGAGTCTCAGCTTGGTACTTACCCAAATAGGTGAGCACACCACCGAACTTGATGATGAGAAGAGCCTCAGTCACGCGCTCGTTGTGCACATCATCCGAATTTGGGACTATGCGCTCCCACTCCAACGGTTTCAGCTGAGCCTTGCGATTAATACCGCTGAAATGTCCCCCCTCCTCTAGAATGGAAACGATTTGTTTCCACGCTTCGAGTTCTTCTTGCGCTTCTTCCTGCGCCTGGACGTCTTTCGACACCGCAGGTGGTTGCTCGACGAGCTTGGAATAAATCGTGCGGCAAATGTTGAGCAACTCTTGCAACAGCTGCGGAGTCTTTAGCTTTGCTTGCTTTCGAGTGCGTCCGTTTGTACACTTCAACATGAGTTCAAGCAGTTCAGGATTCTTCACTCTGAGTTTCATCTTTTGTTTCGGGGTGCGGTCACCGTGTCTCACCACAGCCAACACGGCGCGTAGTTCTTCGGCTGGTTCTTGCTGGGATGACTGCGGTTGGATATCAGATCTCTCCGAGTTATCTGGCACGTCTAAGGGAGAGACATCATCTTGCGCACTCGTCGATGCTGCAGCTTTCTCAGCAGGTCGAGTGCTGTAGTGATCAGGCGCCACAGCCTTCAGGATCATCGCGCGAAGACACACAGATGCGTCGTCGTAATACTTTTTTGAGTTTTTGACGAAACTCCAGCCGTTGACGTCGCAGACGTAGCTCTTCCCCTTTGTTCTGAGAAGATCAAACCCACAGACTCGCTGACCGAAAGCCACACACACGCGCCTCGCTATTTCCTTCTCTTCTGGAGTCAACAAGACGGGGTAACGCACTTCTTTACCGCTCTCATCTCGCTGCACGCGGCCATCAACCACTGGACTCTTTCGCGCCTCTGCGTGTGCGTAATCCGGCCCGACAGTATACACTTTAACATCTGTACCGTTCGTGGACATGAAATCTTCGTAAATGAACGACGTAGACCTACGAACAGGGGTGTACGTCAGCTCACCAGAGCTACCATCCGGCGGCGGATAGTACTGACTCGACTGGTTGCCGATTTTCCGAAAGAGTCGCTTGTAACCACCGCCTACGTTGTGCGGATAATAGATGAAAATATTGTGATCCTCCGCGTTGGCCGGCTTCTCAACGAACGGTTTATAAATGCGCTTTCCACTAAGCTCGACATACCCCTCGTCTTGGTTGAAATCCTTCGGTTCAAACGTCGGTTGATCCGGCAGGGCAACTTCGTCGCCCTCGGGCTTCTTCCTCACCTGCCCCTTCTTCACGTAATCGTTCCGGTTCACCACCACGTGATTCGGCACCGGAATATTATGTTCCTGCAACCTCTTATACACCAACCGCCTGTCCAACAGCGTCCACTGCTCGCTCAGCTCATTCACGACGAACGGTTTCCTCAACGCCGCGTACTCCTCCACCTTGGCGAGCGGAAAACCATTCGAGTAAAACGAAATCAACGCATCCACCCTCGGCCACTCCTCCACCGGCGCATCCAAGATGCACCGATCGCCGAAAATCACAATTTCAAACTCTCCAAACGCCTCCAACCGGGTCAAAATCTCCTTCATCGCCGACGAGCGCGATTTTTTATCCATGGCGCACACCCCCACGCGCACCGTCAACTGCTGAGATCCCGCGGGCGAAACTGGGCGCCAGCCCGCGATGCCGCCGTGGATCGGTTTACCGACCCCGGACTTCATGTCGCGCGTCGACAACCCTCAACCACCGTCTCGCGCCCTCCGTCCGTCGCGCCCTCCGTCCGTCGCGCACTCGCGTTTCGCACCAATCACGCGCACTCTGTGAAAAACGCGGCAAATAAAAAGCGCTTTGAGAAGCGCGAAAGAGGTGAGGTGAAGTGGTGGAATTCAATCTCGTTCACTCTTCGCGGTCGAAAGAAATGATGACGACGACGACGACGACGACGACGGATGCGAAGACTCGACGGATTCGACGGGCGATGGGGTACGTCGCGGCAGCGGTGGCGCTTGTGGTTGTCTACGCGTCGTACGGATCGTCGTCGTACGCCGAGGACGACGGGGTGGCTGACTCGGATGAGGAGGATTTCGCGAAGACGACGACGGTTGGTGGAGATGCGCGTCTGACGGATGTTGACGGGACGACGGCGGTCGGGGAACGGGGTGGAGGAAGACGAGGAGGAAAGAGCGGTGGACTTGGATTGCGAGGGCGGGACGGCGGGGATAGCGCGGAGGTGCTTCGAGGACGAATCGGAGAACGAGGGAGCGGTCCGAGGAGCGGGTCGGCGTCGAGCCGAGAATCCGTCGGACGGGAGGACGAGACGTGGAGCGACGGGGAGTCGAGCCGGGCGAGCGGGGATTTTTTCGGGGATGACGGCGGAGATGACAGTCGGGATGCGTCGATGCCGGATTTCTTTGCGAGGACAAAGTTTTTTAGCGTGCTTGAGTTGGATTTGTCAAAGGAGTTGTTTGAGGCGAGCGCTGAGGCGAGGTTGGCTCCAGACGAGGTGTTGTTTAGGCAGGGAGATTCGAGCGAGAAGGGGATTTATATCGTCGTCGAGGGGTCTGTGGGAGTGTACTTACATCCAAGGAACGGGGCTCCGCCGGTGTTGACGAATATTTTGCAAGGAGGGGAGTCTGTGGGGGATATTGACGTGTTGGACAGTGCGCGAAGAAGCGTCAGTTGCATCGCCATGCGTGACGGAGCAAAAGTGGTGCAAGTGTCTCAGGCTGTCTTCTTGGAGTTTGTTCGACGACATCCGCACACGTTACAGCAATATCTGCAGCAAGCGATCGCGAGGCTCTGGCGCGTGGCGCAGTTTACCCTGATTGATTTCCTAGGAATGCCTCGGCACGCGCTGCTCGGTCAACCCGAGGCAGATGACGCATGTTCGCTCGACGCAGACTTTTTAGAACAGATACCACTTCTGAGCAAACACTGCACCCGGAGGACATTTGCCAAGGGGGAACAGATATTCACGGAAGGGGACAGCACAAGTGTGTTTTACATCCTCTTGAAAGGATCGATAGTGCGGCAAGCCGTGCCATGGCCAAAGGGAGACGGTTTGCGTGGTCAACCGGTGCGGGCACCACAACTTTTAGGCTCGACCCACTTCATCACGCGCACACCATTCAGAGAAACTCAGAGCGTTGAAGAAAATTGTGAGATGCTTGAAATCAGCTCGGAGACTCTAGAGGCGTTGCGCGAAGCGGACACGGAAGCTTATGTTGCCCTGTTGCGACAGGCGTCTTCGTCGCTCGGCGTACTCATCCGCAACTTTATTGGGTTTGGGCTCAACCGTGTTTGGCTCAAGAGTGGTGAACACGTCTTCTTGGTTGATGAAGATGCAACGAGTATGTTTGTTGTCATCAGCGGTCGCGTACATCTCAAACAATCGAGCAAGCACGATAAAAGCGATGTCATCACCCGGGAAAGAGGAAGAGGAGACACGCTCGGTGAAGCGCCGCTGCTCGCCCATGGCAAATATTCATCCACAGCGATCACCTCGAGAGACTCAGAGCTAGTTAGAATGTCTCACGGCGCACTGAAACTCATTAACGCGCACCACTCCGAAGTTTCGAGTCGTTTGCTAGAGCTGGTTGCGTGCAAGTTACAAAACAATCTGAGAGATGGAGATCGAGCTCAAGCAGAGCTCGTTACCATCTACCTCATACCTGCAGATCCGGCGACGAAAATGAATGAGTTTTCAAACGCATTACAAGATGCTTTGTCCATGTTTGGATCCACCGTATTGTTGAGTAGCTCAGCCATCGATGAAATCTTCGCCGACGGCACTACCCAAAGATTGGACAATTACTTCTACAGATCAAAACTCACCAGCTGGATGGCTCAACAAGAAGAAGAACATCGATTCATCATTTTACAAGCCGACCCGCGGTCCAGCAGCTGGAGTAAAGTTTGTGCAAGTCAAGCGGATTGTGTTCTCGTCGTGGCTCACGCGAACCGAGAGAACAAAACACCTCTGGTTCACGAGCAGCGACTCATTTGGCGAGCTCGCCACAGCGTGCGCGCAGAACTTGTGTTGATCCACGAGGCTGGAAGCACACCATCTGGAACACAAGCCTGGCTAAAGAACCGTCAAACATTATCGCGTCACCATCACGTGAGAATTTCATCTAAAGATGACATGGATCGACTGGCTCGGTACATCTCGGGTCATTCTGTTGGCGTCATTCTCACTGGTGGCGGCGGCGGCGGTCTCGCGCATCTCGGAGCGCTCAGAGCCCTCGAAGAAAACGGAATTCCGATTGACTGCATTGGAGGAACAAGTCAGGGAACTCTCACGGCTGGGATGTACGCGCGCACGTTATCGACGAGCCACATATTGCCGATGCTGAGGAACAACATGCACATGTTGAATTCTCCTCATCACTTGCTGACTGATTTGACCCTTCCGTTGCTGTCACTCTTCAGTGGTAAGGGATTGGACAATGTCATCATGAATTCCGTTGGATCTGACTCACAAATTGAAGATCTTTGGCTAAATTTCTTTTGCTGCAGCACCAATCTCACCAAGAACTCTTTGACTGTGCACACCTCTGGACGTTTATGGAGGTGTGTCAGAGCATCGATGACAGTACTCGGTCTGCTACCTCCGGTGCGTGACGAAAACGACGAGCTCTTAGTCGACGGTGGATATTTGAACAGTGTGCCAGTCGATGTCATGCGCAAAGAGATGGGAGTCGAGACGGTCATCGTAGTGGACGTCGAGGATAAAGACTTCATCACTTTCCGCGACCTCACTCCTTACGACGGCGGAATGAGCACTTTTGGTTTGCTATGGGATCGTCTGAACCCGTTCACACGGAACAAAAGTGAAGATGAAAGAATGAAACACCCTTCGTACGCTGATGTGCTGAATGCTCTCACCGCAACGACGAAGAAGAAGCAGCTGGAACTGGTTGCTCGCGATCATCGAATCAATTTGCACCTCAGGCCGCCGGGCGTTTCACTTTGGATGGCGAATAGCTTAACCTTACCACAGATGGACGCCGCCGTTCGCAAGGCACAGGCGTACACCAACGTCGCTGTCAACATGTGGAAGAAGAAAATGCTTGAGCCAGAGGACACGGAGACGGCTGCTAACAGGCCTCACAGCGAACGCTCAGCGATGGCATCTCACGCTGCTCAAGCCACCGACTTGGATTCACCAGCCGTCAGCCCGAGCAGCCTGTCTCCGCACGTCTCTCCTCGCACGAGTATGGACTCCGTAAGAGAGATGAAGCATATACCCATCCCTTTGCCGCATCTCTCACTCGACGTCGGGGGCAAGCACAAGCGCATATATCGCCGTAAAGTCGGATCGAGAGCCGTACACCTGCCGTCAGAAGGAGATGGTCCATCCACGCCGCAGCACAGCTCGCAACTCGTTCGAACCTTCACAGATCAGGCACAAATTGGCAACGAGTCTACCGACCCGGCTGTCTTCAGGAGCGCGACGCACCCCGCTTAGCATGTACAACGCGTATACAGTAACAATGTAAAAAATACCCTGTATACTGTGGCCCTCACCAGCCACTGCGCTGAAGCGTCACTTCCGCACCGACATGCTTTCCGCCACGCAATCTATCGCCTCTGTTTCCGCGTTCAGACGCACCAACGGCATCGCCAAGCGCTCCGCGCCGGTGCGCGGCCCGGTCAAGGTTCGTCGTCGACCGCTCTCGGCGGATAGCGTTCGCCCTCACGCCGCCGACGTCAACACTTTTAGGAAACCTTTTTACTGACCGTCACGCGTCTCTCGCACGAAACAGGTGAACGCGCTCTCGTGCTCGACCGCCGACTTCAAGGTTGGACTCTCTCTCGAGATCGATTCCGCCCCGTGGAAGATCACTGGTACGTCACAGAAGCGTCAGCGGCGCCGTCGTTTCGACTGAGAGTCGCTCATGCTCGCGCTCGACTATGATTATTCGCTATCCTATTCAAGCACAGGCTGTCGAACGCGCGTAATCACAGGGCGACGACTAACGTTTCACTTTTCACGCGACAATAGAGTTCATGCACGTCCAGCCGGGTCGTGGTTCCGCGTTCGTTCGCACCAAGCTTCGCAACTTGCTCACCGGTAACACGAACGAAAAGACGTTTCGCTCTGGTGAAAAGTTTCAGCTCGCCGAGGTGAGCAAGGCCCAGATGCAGTACACTTACATGGATGGCGACGATTACATGTTCATGGACATGGAAACATTTGAAGAGCTTCGCGTGCCGCCGGTCGCCGTGAGCAAGTTTGTTAAGGAGGGAATGGAGTGCGGCATCGTGCAGTGGAACGGCAAGGTCATTGGCTGTGAAGTCCCGAACCCATACACTTTCGAGGTTGTCGATACTGATCCGGGTCTCAAGGGTAACACCGCCAGCGGTGGTGACAAGCCGGCGACGCTCGACTGCGGTGCCGTCGTCACCGTGCCACTCTTCATCAACATTGGCGAACAAATCATCGTCAACACCGAGGAAGGTACCTACAAGTCTCGCGCGTAAAAACTTTCTTTCAATAACCATACCCATTCCCCACACGACGTTGCAGTCTTCACCCCTCCGCGCTCCCGACCAATGTACATGAGATGTCCGCTGCGAAACGAGTGTTGGATCCGGTCGCCCGAGAGGCCAAGCGCCTCGGCTTCGTCGCCAGAAGCGCACTAAAGTTGTTGGAACTCGACGAGAAGTTTTCACTTTTTCGAAGCCTCAGACCGACCGGACCGCGTGTTTTGGATCTCGGATGTGCGCCCGGAGCGTGGATACAAGCCGTACATAAACGAGCCCCTCGGTCCACGCACGTTGTCGGCGTCGATCTCACCGAGGTTGACGTTTCTGGGTTACCTTACGTCGACCAGAGCCGTGTCGTGACTTTGGTCGAGGATGCTCGAAACTTTCATGAGTTTGCTGGAGATTTGAACGTCCAAACCCGCCCGTTCGATTTGATTTTATCCGACATGATGGCGAGCACGAGTGGAATCGCGAGCCTCGATGCGACGCGGTCATTGGAGCTCGCAGAGTGCGCGGTAGACGTTGCGCTCGGAGGTTCGGTTGCGTTGCGGCCGAATGGAAATCTGGTTGTTAAAATTTTAGAAGGTGGCGGAAGTGTGGAGGAATTAGCGAAGGTGACGAAGCCGCATTTCGAAAAAGTCAGTTGGTTCAAGCCGAAAGCGACGCGAACTGAAAGCAAGGAGATATATCTCGTTGCTCGAGGACGCAAACCATGATTAGAACTGTGCGCATTGAAAAGAAGTAGAAATATACCGGTACCAATACATGTAGACTAAGATCTAGTTTGGGCATATCTAGCGTAAGCGAGCCCCGCGACTCCAGAGCAAACGCCGATAACGAGTAAGTTTTCAATCGTAAACACGCGCGAGTAGAGACTCTGGGTACTGATGGAGCCGCTGCCGCTGCCGCACGGCTCTTCTGCGCCGCAAGTAGCGCAACCTTGCATCTTAGTGGCATCACTTGGCTTTTTGATGCGGACTCGCTTACCTTTTGTCAGCTTTTCTCGAATCGCCTTGGATTCCTCTTCGCTCGATATCACGCAGAGTTCGACCCGCGCGACGGTTGGATCGGCTTCGATGACTTTGACGACGTGCGCCTTACACGACCAGCGCGACGCTTCGTAGATTTCAACCATGGCACTTCGTCCCATGAGCCTCGCACGTTGTTCTTCGCCACCGGGTAAAAGAATTTGAGTGTAATTCTTCGTGTGAGCGACCAAAGAGGTGCCGTCTCGAGCGATATCGCTCACCCAAACGCGTTCGGTCCTGCCCACCATTTGCGTGTGCGGCTGGTACGACTCGAACAAGGCAGTCAGCTCCCGGGAGCGAGCCTTGACGATTTGTGTGGGAACGCGCTTCATCTTTGCGGCGGGAGTACCCGGACGCGGATAAAACTGAGAAATATGGACCTCTGGAAATTCGTAATGCTTTATGAGGTCCATCGTCTCCTTCCATTGCTCGTCAGTCTCGCCAGGAAAGCCGCAAATGATATCCGTCGCAATCACCATGCCTGGCACAGCCTCGAGCAAGGTATCGCACACTTTTCTAAACTCTTCAACCGTGTATTCACGCTTCATGGCGTCCAATACTGCGTTTGAACCGCTCTGAACGGGAATGTGCATCCAAGTGTACACTGCCGGGTGGCGCATAGCCTCAGCCACGGCGTCGAGGTGAGCCAAAATATACGGTGGGTTCGTCATACCGAGCCTCAACATGACTGAACCATCGGTGGGGAGCACCGCAGTGATGGCACGAAACAAAGCCGCGACATCTGTACCGAGATCGATGCCGTAAGCGCCCGTGTCTTCGCTTGAGAGCCAAATCTCTGACACGCCCTCAGATATGGCTTGCTCCACTCGGCTCACGAGGGCAGATATCTCGTACGAACCGAGATCACCTCGCGCGTGCTTCGTCTTACAATAGGTGCACGCACCCAAGCAGCCGGTACTGAGGGGTAAAATCTCGACGAATTCGTTGCGTCGAACCTTCGGCAAATCGAGTGTTGGGAGCGCTTTTTTCTCCAACATTCGCACCGTGTCCCCCGCGAGCGTCCTTTCCATCGCCTCCACGACCCGATCGATCTGCGTCACTCCCAACAAGCTGACATCTTTCAACTCCTTTGCCCCCTTATCCCCTTGCGGGACGCATCCCGCGATAACCATCGCCTTATTCGCGGCTTTACCTCGTTCAATAACCGTGTTCATCGCGCTTTGACTCGGATTCTTCACCGTACACGTGTTCACCAACCACGCGTCTGCGTCCTCCGCCTTATCGACTAAGTCGTACCCATACGCCGCCAACTGTCCCGCCATAAACTCAGAGTCCGAGTGATTGTGCGAACATCCAAAGGTGTGCACGAAAATCTTCCCCGAGCCCGGCCGCACGCCCACGCCCGCGTCCTCCTCTTCACCTCTCGAAACCTCTCCGTTCCGTCGACGCGCGCGCGAGACCTCCATCTCCATCACTCGTTCCCGTCCCGCACGTCCATCAATCACCTCGTCGCCACCCTTCACCGTCGCGTCGACCGCGCCGCGCACGCCTCCGAAGCTACCGCCGCCCACTTTTTCCTCCTCCTCACGCTTCGTCATCGTCGTCATCGTCGCCGCCGTCCTCCTCCTCGTTCCGTCCATCAATCCCGACGAAACCGAAACCGCGCGGCGATCGGTGACGAATATATCCTCCACATCCTCCACCTCGTCATCCTCCGTCGCCATGATCGTCGCCGCCGAGGACGACGCCGCGTCCAGCCACCACCACTACTGGACGGGAACTGACGGCTCCTCTCCCCCGGCTCTTCGATCGCTGGCGACTTTCGACGACCGACCGTTCCATTCGCGTTCCGTGTTTGACTCGTCTCGGAAAAAAACAAGATGCCGGGTTCCCGCGAGAATCTTTGGGGAGATCTTTTCTTAATTGGGTACGATTGACGATTGAAGACTCGCGAAAATGCCCACCCTGGCAGATGAGATCTTTCTCCCCTGGAAATAAGAAGTGCCCGGTAACCCTCGACCTTCATTTCGACGGTTCGTGATCCGTCAAAAAACGAGCCGAGCCATCGCGTCGCGTCGTCCCCAGGTAGGGGGGGACGACGACGCGAGGGTCTGGATCCCGAAAAAACGAAGAAATCCCGCCAAGAAATGGGTACGGATCGACGATTCGTGACTCGAGACGAACGAAACAGAGCGAGCGACGCGACCCTCGTTCGTTCGTTCGTCCGCCTCACGCGTCCGTCTCACGCGTCCGTCTCCTTCCTGCAGCGTCGTCATCGTCTTCGCCTTCGTCTTCACCTCGTCAGTCCTCCTCTCGCGCGTCGAGCGGTTCGATTCGATTCTTTTACATTCGACTTTTGCGTGCGTGACGCGCGATCGTCCACGGGTCGGGAACGCGACGACGCCCGGCTTTTGTTAACCCGTCGCGCTTCCGCGAGGTGCGTGTCGCGTGATGCTGAGTGCGATGCCCGGTCGTTGCCGGTTCGAGGAACCTCGCGCGCGTCCGTCCGGGCGGCGTCCCGTCGCGCGTTTCGGCGTCGCGTTCGGCGCGGAAACGACGCGTGATTTTTTTGATGTTTTTCTCGCGATGGATCCCTTCGTGGGCGCGTTCGTCGCCCGTCGTCGTCGTCGTCGTCATCGGAACGCGACGCGGCACGCGAGGTTTCCCATCGCCGGTCGATCGGGGAACGTACGGACGGGCGAGAGCGGCGGGGCGGGCCAGCGAATGAGTGGGAGGCGATTGAAAAATATCCTCGGTGGATCGAGACTAGAGATCAGATCCTCTATGACGAAACACTCTTGGCTGATTGTTTTTTTTTGCATACATTCCATCTCGACTGACGTCACAGTGTTTGTTTTGACTCTTTTTGGCCCGCAGGCGACTTGAGTCCCGTTTTTTGGGACTTGAAGATTTATTAACCGCGAGCTCTTGAGTAGCCGAGACATTTGCGGCGATTTTGGGTTGGATTTCAGCAGTGCGTTTTTGAACGCAGACGAGACACCACACAGAAAAAACAGACATTCATATATTTAATTCATCATGTCGTTGCTCGACTTTGGATACGGAAGCGACGCCGGCGTGCCGAGCTACGCCAACCTGGGAATCATGGGTACCGACCAAGTGAGCTGGATTTTCGAGGAGGATAAAATCTTTGATACCGGTTGCGCTTCGATCGACGGTGCGTGGTCGCTCATGGGTGATGATTACTGGGGTACTCTCCAAAAGGAGTTGCCGCAAAAGCACACGACTTCGGAAATTAAGAGGCGCTTCAACAAGTTTGAAGAGGACGCGCGTGTGCTCGATTCTGAAATCTTGCCTCTTCCAACGTTTGAAGAAGACGAAGCGGAGTACCGCGCAACAAAAGGTTTCGTCACTGCTGAGGTAAGCTTTGGAATTGAGGAGCCCAAAAAGGCTGAAGTGGCACCGATGCCGGCACCGGCGCCGGCTGAAAAGCAAGAAATGCCCCCACCCGCTCCCGTCGCGACGGTATCCTTGCCGATGGCGACGAAAAAGTCCACCAAAATGCCCGCCAAGTCTGGTGAGGCTTCAGAGCGACGCAAGGGTGTTCCATGGACAGAAGAAGAACACCGCTTGTTCCTCCTCGGCTTGGCCAAGTTTGGCAAGGGTGACTGGCGTAGTATCAGCAGAAACTTCGTCGTCTCTCGCACGCCGACGCAGGTGGCCTCCCACGCTCAAAAGTACTTCATCAGGCTCAACAGCATGAACAAGAAGGATAACAAACGCAGATCCAGCATCCATGATATCACTTCACCAACCGCCAAGGCGTAATTCTTATATTCATTGCGAGCAGGCATCCGGCTGTGGATGCCCGCCAACTACGCTTAGCGCGGCGTACGCACAACATCTGTTTTATTATGGTGCAAGCAGCTGTAAATTTGTAAAAAATCTTTCACACTTTTGCCTGAAAAGTTTGATATACTTCAACAAACCGCTACGTTTCTACTATTAAGTCTTCTAGGCTGCTATTCAAACGCTCGTCACGCGCTTGATCAAATCGTCCACGACGGCGCCCTTCGATGCGGCGATGCGTGACTGCAGTTTTGACAACTCGGTGTCAAACTCTTGTTTCAGCCGGTCCTCAGCCTCAGCTTTGTTTCCAGATTGCTAGAAGAAGAAAGAAATCAAAAAACAGTTAGTCATCTCCACACGACGAATTAATTCTTCACGAGCGATTCACCAAGCCAATATTGCGCGCCAATCGACGAGCCAATCGCGCGCGCACCTCTTGAACCAGCCGTGCGTACCGCCCTTCCCTCTCCGCCCGGTACGTCGCAATCTCCGCCTTGGCCTCCTCCACTGCGGCACGTAAACGTGCCGTTTTCTCTACGCGAAATCGCGTCGTTATCGTCGCATCGTCAGTCCTTCCGTCCGTCGTCTTACAAACGTTCACCGCGAACCAAACAAGTCACTGTACACGCGTACGAAAAAATCACACGTCTCGTCGTCGTTCGTCTCCCTCGCCGTCGCCGCGCTCATCCTTTCGCGCGGAATTAACCGATTCTCGTCTCAACCTTCGTACCTTCCCTCGCCGCGCTCACGATGGCTTGCGCTTCCTTTTCCGCCAGCATCAACTTTGAGATCCCGTCGCGAGAATCCATGCCTGACTTCGACTTCGCTTCGCCTTCACACCGCTCTTCGTCCGAGCGCGCGCGTCCGTCTGTCGACTGGGGACTGACCCGTTCGGGCCGGGGTCTCGGTTTTTTTTCTTGTCATTTACACGCACAAACAGTGAAGACCTAAAGCCCTACCCGATCGCAACGCCGTAGCCTCTCGATCGGTAATTTTATCGATCGAAGGTTGTCGATCGATGAATTTCCGCGATGTCGACGACTCGCGTTGAAAGGGGTGAAAGCGGCGAGCGGGGGACGCGGCGACGTCACAAGACGACGACGCAGAGACGAAATGTTTGCGACGACGGCGCCGACGCTCACGAACGCGTTCGCGCGAGGCGGTGATCTCACCGCCAAGTTCCGTAAGATGACCGTGTCGTCCAGCAGGGCGACGACGGGCAATCGCACCGGTTTGGTCGTGGAGAGTACGTGTTTTTCTGATCTTCGCGCGGGTTGCGAGCGCTCGCTCGCGGGGTGGATGACGGCGCTCGATGTCGGGACGGGCGACGCGGAAGGCGACGGTAATCGAACGGGAACGGGGGTGAATTGAGATGAGTGTTTTTCAACCGCATCTAGCGACGAGCGCGCGGGGCGTTCGACGCGAATTTGCGGGCTACGACGTCGGGTTTTCGAAACCTTCGCGAGGACGAGCGCGCCGACTGACACTTTGGACTCTACCCTTTCCGCGCAGACATTCACGGCATGTCCGGCCGCAAGTGCATGCTAACGGGCAAGAAGGCGAACAACGGTCGCACTATTTCTTTCTCGCACATTCGCAACAAGACTCTTCAGCAAGTCAACTTGCAGGTGCGTGCGCGACGACGAACGCGATGGCGATGTGACCCGGTCGATTGGGGGGGGGCAACCAACCCTAGACCCTCAAGCGCGCGAAGAAGTTGAGGGAGTGAACGGATGGTTTTTCGGCATTTTGAGCTCGGACTGACGGTTAAATCTCGTTACTCTTATAATGACGCAGTACAAGCGCGTGTACTGGCCGGAGCAAAAGCGCTACGTGCGCCTTCGCATTTCTACAAAGGCGATGAAGACGCTCAACAAGCTCGGGTTGGAGGAGATGGCGAAGCGCGCTGGTTTGGACTTGGAATCGTTGCCGTACATCGATGCCGATCCGGAGCGCAAGCAATGGTTGGCGGAAAACGGCTCGGAGCCGGCGAAGAAGGACAAGCGTGCGCCGAAGGGCCCGAAGCCGCTCTTCGTCCCGAAGTGGAAGGAGGCGAAGTTGGCGAAGATGGACGCCTCTGCGGCTGCTGCGGAAAAGAAGCGCTTTGCTGAGGCGAACAACATGATTGTTGCTTAATTCGGTACTATTCTTTGCGCTATATTATTTTAGGTGATTTCGGTGGAAGATTTTGTTAGGATGCGTAAGATGGCTTTGTAATCAATCTTCTTACAAGAGTTTAAAAAGAGTCTCCTCGCGCGCGCCCTCCCTCACGCAACTCTGGATTGGACGAATGTCGCCTCAGGACATGAATCTCAAGCAGTAATCTGCACCATCTTCAGCATTCAAACCAAAATCTGCGGGACGACTACCTATTGCGATGGCTGTTTCCGCGGCTTCTCGATACTGCATCGGGTTCTGGATCACAGCCTTGGCGATGGTGCCGTTGAGCTCGGCGAGATTTTCCTGAGTGACGTGCCACGTTGGATCGTACGCGGGCACGCCCGTGCGTCTCGAGGCTCGACCTTTTAGTTTTACGTCGTCAACCTCGAATGTGATGCCATACGTATCGTGAGCCGCGATCAAGGGCATGGAGTCACCCTTTTTGACCTTCAACTCTTCGATGTATTGCACAGCTTGCTGCCAAGTCTTGCCCTTTTGAGTGCCGACGTGAGGAGACGTTGTCAGTTCGATTTCATCGTCCAGCTCGAGTTTAAACCAGAAAGCTATCGCGTTGAACACGCCATCTTCTTCAATGCCAAATTCGAGCGAAGACTGCGCGGGTTTGAGATTTTCGACATAGTTGTTAAAGTCGAAATCGAACACTTCCTTGAATGGCGCGAGCGGTTTCCATTTGTCGCGACAGTCTTCAAGATTGATACCCTCGTAAGAGGGCCGCCATCTCCAGCGATTCGCCTGAGCAAAGTCGAAACCAGCAACGTTACTGATTCGGATTTGAATTGGCTGTGCGTAGACCGTCGCGGCTCGGGGTATGATGCTCGCGTCGTCGTTGAGCAATCGATGTTTTGCCATGCCGACAATATGAAAGGCTCCTTCACCAATCAAGCCGCTGTCAAAGACTTCGTAGACGAGTAAGTCCGCCTTACGTTCCATTTCAGGGTAGCTACCGTCTGGTTTCAATCCGTGCTTGATCAAACCGTCTGATTCTTTGGTGAATATGCGTCTCGCGTCTCGATTGAGAAACATGATGGAGGTGCCGTAACCATTCAAGCACACCGTCTCCTCGCCCGCATCACACATGTGGAGACTCATCTCCGCCGCGTATACTTTATCCGCACCCGCTCTCATGGAAAACATGGATAACAAGCCACTCCCTGCTCCCACATCCAACACTTCGTTTTTCAGCTTCAATCCTTTTCTTCGACTGATTGTCTTTTTGATTGCGCTCTCATATGCATCATTTCTCGCCGAGTCGTTCAGCATGTCGTAATGCCAACTCGGTATGTTGGCATGTCTTGGACGCGTCGAAGGTGGAGTGGAAGAAAAGTAGATGCGATCTGCATCGCGTTGTATTTTTAGTTCGATGTGCTCTCCACGTTTCACTGGAATCTCGTCCAAATATTGAACAGCGATTCCCCATGAGTTTGCCGCTGAAGATTTATCCCCGTTGATGTCATAACTCTTGAGTTCAACGCCATCACACAACTCCATCTCATACCAGAACGCAATTGCGTTCCACACACCATCTTTCGTTGCTGTGACGTACGTTATGTCATCTTGCTCGAATCTTTGTGCCGTCGTGTTGCCGTTTATCGCGGCAACCAAGCGCGCTTGCATGTCAATGTTAGACACGTCGAACGGGTCTGATAAGACGACGTGAGGCTCAGAGTGCAAGTCTTGTTTAGAAGCTTGAGGATGCCATCTATATGCGTTCAACGCGCTCAAGTCAAACCCGCTCACGGCTTCGAGACGGAATTCAATCAGCTGAGCTTTGATGCAGACATTTGAAGGAATGACACGTGCATTCGGACTCGCCAACTTTTGTTTGCCAATGCGATCTATGGCGCGTAAAATCCCCTTACCCAACAACGCATGATCGAACAAGTCTGTGATGACCAGATCACACGGGTTTGCGAGCGTTTCCGGAGATTTACCGTCTACTTGGGCGATGACATCTTCTGCACCCGCAAGGGAGCATGCGTTGAGTTTCTGTGCAAGGAGTTGAATGACGCCTTTCGGAACGTTGGCAGCGTTTGACTTGATGACTTGCTTTGCCATTCGATAGAGAAACTTATTTTGCTCGATGGCAACCACTTGACGCAAGCCAGCGCGGGCGGCTAAAAGAGCCAAAATGCCAGTCCCCTCGCCCAATACGAGCGCCGACGCGAGCTCGTCTGATTTTGCATCCTCAACGGTGAGTTCAATCGCTTCTTTATACGCAGCGATGCGAACGTCGTCATTCAATATGGTAAGAACCTTCTTCGGCGCGCTCAGCTCAGCCAAAACGGTGGCGTAATTGATCAAACTCAACCTTCCCGGATCCATCTCAAACCGAGAAGGATCCAGTTTACGGAGACACATTTGCGGGATGAATGTCGGTCGCCACTCGTAATCCTCGACCTCCCAATCCGGCCCTGAAAGAGACTGTTTCCATTGGTTTTCCATCTCGGTGCGGCGGTCCTCCGCTCTCGCGTCTCTGAGCTGAAGCGCGAAATCTCTTCGCGCCGCCTTGACGTCTGCTGCTATGCGAGATTGCTCCTCCTCGTAGCGCTCCTTGGCCACATCCAACCGCTCCTTTATATCAACGCTCCCGGGTGACAATTCCAACCCTTTTGCCAACACCGCCACCGCCTGTCCGTGCTCGAAAGCCGCCATGAGCGCGCACCCCAACCTATAATATCCCTTTGCCCAAGTCTCGTCGACGCGCACGCACTCCGCCCCGTCGCGCAACGCCTGCTCCACTCGACCCAACCCAAGCGCCGCCGCCGATCTATTCGAATACAACGTTTTATCCCAATCACACGCTGCGATCGCCGTCGTGTACGCCTCCAACGCACCCTCGTAATCCTTCTTCCCGAACCGTTCGTTCCCCAGTCTCTTTGCTTGCTCCACGCAGTGTCTCAGTGTCTCCTGATCCACTTCTCTAGGATCGAATCCCGCATTCTTCGCAAACGTCTCCAACGCCGCGCGCGAGGCGTCATCCTTCGCGCGTATCTCGTACCGCGTCGTCGTCGTCGTCGTCGTCGTCGTCGTCGTCGTCATCTCTCTCGCGTCGCCCAGTTCCGTCCGTCCGTCTCTCTCTGTGCGTATTCAACAAATTGAAAAAAACGCACGAAACGCACGAACCATTCGTTCGTTTGACTCTTCATTTTTATCACGAACGCGCCCGACGATCGCGCGCTCAAACGCGAGCCAATCCGACGCGACCAGAGGCGTAAACATACTTACTTTCACCGTCTTCTTTCCATCGCGATGCGCTACGGACGCGTTTAAAGCACTCGCGTGCCTCGTGGGCGATGCGCGCAACAAGTTGCCACGAGAGTTGCTGATTTCTCTCGTGGAGTTTCGCGACCCGGGGCGTCGCGGGCGCTCGCCGCCGACGCTCGTGCGCGTCAAAATAGCGTCGACGATAAACGTTTCCTTCGACGTCGCTCGTTCGCGCGCTCGTTCGCGCGCGCGTCGACGATGTGAGTTACGTGGACACTTTAATATACTGACCACTTCATCACGAGGTGCGGTGCTTTCGTTCCCACATGTCCGAATCGGGTGTTTCGTGAAAGGCACGCGCCCAATCTGGACGGGACGGTGCGTGCCGAGCGCCGAACACGCCGACGCCCGGGTGGTGCCGCACCGACGCGCGAAAACCGCGACGAGGGGTGTAGTTGTAATCGTTCGTCGTCGTCGTCGTCGTCGTCGCGCGCTCGGTAAACATGGCGAGTAAAATCTCGCACATCCCCGCGGTCGTGAGCTCGCCCGCGCTCGTAGCGGCGCTGCTCTCGTTTTCCATTGCGCAGATCGCAAAGGTGTTTACGCACTATCACGCGACGGGTAAGGTGGATTACGGCCGGATCGTCGGGAGCGGTGGGATGCCGAGCTCGCACACCGCGCTCGTGGTGGGGTTGTGTACGTCGATAGGGCTAAAGGAAGGGATGCAGTCGAGCATCTTTGCGTTGTGCTTGGTGTTTTCGCTCGTGGTAATGTACGACGCGACGGGGGTGCGTTTACACGCGGGACGACAGGCGGAGGTGTTGAATCAGCTCATCGTGGAGTTGCCGAGGGATCACCCGCTCACGGATTCGAGGCCGTTGCGGGATACGCTCGGGCACACGCCGATACAGGTTGTGGTGGGGGCGATTTTGGGCATGTCAGTGGCGTACGTGCACTTTGTCTTTTGGATGGCGACGTACTCGCTCTAAAAGGCGGCGAGCGCCACTTCCGGTGCGGGAGAGAGACTGAAAAGGATTGAAAACGCGCGTCTGCGGCGAAAAGAGAGCGCTTCGTCAGCTTTCGAGGCATATTTAATAAGCGTAGAAAATGTAAACTAGCGAAAGGAAAACACTCTGAAAACAAACGTGAGCTACCCACCTTAGAGTTCGACTCTCGACGGCGCGCATCCTCGCGTCATGGTCGCTCTCAAGGTGTCTGACGCTAGGAAGGTGTTCGATTCGCTCTACGAAGAGCTCATGCACGACGACAGCGAACGGGTGCGGGCGCACGAGACCGCATCCACAGCACCTAAACCAGCGCGAGCTCTGCGTGACCTCGTCGAGGACGTCCGTGTGCCGCTCTCCCGTTCCGAGCGCGCGCGCGAGAGTGTCGAGATCGACGACGATGAGAAAGAAACGACGCTGCCCGGGCGCGTGGTGTCCGAACGACGTTCGTCTCGTCGATCCAGTGCGAAAAAGTCGCCACAGAATTCGGGCGACTCGAATCAAATTGAAAATCCAGAGACCCTCTCTCGGTTTCTGCGCCAGGAGCAGGGCGAGAGAGCGGTCGTGGAGTCGAGGCTTCGAGAATTAGAGGATGATTTACGCGTGCACGAGCGAGATGCGCTCGAAAAAATTGCCGAAGTGGAGCGCGAGAAGGGTGAGTGGCGCGAGCGGTGCAAACAGTTACAACGAAACGTTCCAGAGAGATGGTTGGGCGTCTTTGAATCGTACGACGAAGAGATCGATCGGCTGGGGAGGGAGAATTTCTCGTTGAGGGAGGAACTTCATCGAGTCTTGGCGTCAAAACTGTCCGACGAGAGCGACGAGCGTCGGACGCCTATGAGCGGCGGTTCGGCAGCCGCCGAAGGCGCCGACAGCGAAGACTGGGTCCATCTTCATCGCGCTCTCCGCGCCGTGACCCTCGAGAGGGACGCCATGGCTGTCAAACTCTCCGATGTCGACCGCCGAGAGCGTCAAATGAGCCTCGTCCGACGTCACGCCGAGGGTACATCCCGCCGTCTCGCTCGCGTAGAACGCCTCCTCACCGAAGAAGAGAGCCGATCCGCCCGCGCCCGCGCCCGCGCTGACCGCGCCAACGCCGAAATCTCCGCCGTGATCGCCGAATACGAAGAGCAACTCTCAAACGCAGGCACACTCATCGAAAAGCTCGCCGTGCGATGCGACGGGTTTGATTTCGTCGAGTCAGAGCGTCGTCGATTCGCCCGTCGCGGAGCCTTCAAATGAAACGCTCCATCTTGCTTTCGCCCCGTTTCCATCCATTCATCCATCCCGAAAGATCGTCTATCCGACCTGAAACCCGCTCGCGAGGCTTTAAAAGAATTGTATAATCACATCCCGCGTTAGTCATTCCACGAACGAAACGATTCCCGGTCTCCATCCGGTCCATTTGTGCGCCCTGCACGCGTGCGCGCGGTTCATCCAAACCCTCAAAAAGTGACGTCGACGTCACTCGGAGGGCACGCGACCACCCCACACCTCAACGCGTCGCGTCACGCACGATGTCCCACGCGTCGACTCTCACCCGCGTTCAAACCACATCGATGGTTCGCACCCGTCGCGGCTCTTCCTCCCGTCGCGGTGCCTCCGTCGTTCGCGCGTCCGGTGTTTTCGGTACGTCGTTCGCTCTCTCTCTCTCTCTCTCGCGCGCTCGAAACAAGATGTAGATGCGTCCGCGACGAGAGCCGTCGGGTTTACTCGGTCGCGCGACGCATTCGTGGTTCCTCAGGCGTGTGCAGACTAACGGTTTATTCATCGCACCGTCCGAGCGGTGCCTCGTTTTCGCTCGCGCGCGCAGACGTCACGGTGAGCGATACGAAGGATAAGTTTCTCAAGGCGTACCCATACCCGATCCCGTCGGTGTGGTCCACCATTACGAGCGAACTCCTCGTGCAAGGACACTTTGACAAGTACAACGTCAAGTACCAATACAATGAACTCGCGTCGTTGGGTTTCGTGAGCGTGTTCGATCAGCTCTACGAGGGTTTCCCGAACGAAGAGGAAAAAGGGAAGATTTTCCAAGCGTTTTTGGGCGCACTGGGCGAAGACGCGGCGCAGACGCGAGCCGACGCCGAAAAGCTCGGTGCGCTCGCGGCGTCGGCGTCTGGCGTCGAGGACCTGAAGGCGGCGCCGATTTTTGCGTCCATGGCTACGCAAGCCGCGGCGGGTAAGCTCAACTACACCAAGTACCTCGCGATTGGTATGTTCCGCATGCTCGAGCTCGCGAAGGCGACCGATCCGAAGGCTTTGGAGGCGCTTGTTGAAGCGAGCGGGGCTTCCCAGAAGAAGGTGAGCGGTGACTTGGCCATGTACAAGGGGTTGTTGTCCAAGCTCGCCGCCGCCAAGGAGCTTCAAGAGGAGTTCCTCGAGCGCGAACGTCGCAAGACGGCGGAGCGATTGGCCAAGAAGGAAGCCTCCTCTGAACCCGCCGCGTAGACACAAAAACCACGACCATCAGAAAAACTTCTTAATAGCGACCTTATACCTCATTGTTAACCGCGATCGCGTCGGCCGTAAGCCCACTAGCTTCCCGCGAGCGAAAGGTGGCGCCGTCGCCGACGTCCCATCCGTGCCCCGACCCACGCGCGCGCGACCGCAGCCATGTCATTCACTGAAGCCTTCAAAGCGATTCCACAGGTGTGCGCGAGAGCATCTTGTTCAGTTTATCCGTTTCTTCACGCGCCCGCGAACGATCGACTGACGACGCGAACGACGCGAACACACGCGTAGGACCTCGCGCTGTGCGCGACGCCGAGAGAAAAGCTCCGACGATGCACGCAAATCGCACGGTTGTTCGTCGATGAGATTTCTGGGCTCGTGGGAAAGGTGCCGTACGGATACCGAGCGTTGCGAACGCATAGGAAACTCCCGAGGACTCGAACGAGAATGCGCGTCGAAGACGGGGTGACGATGTCGAGAGACGTGCGGTACGATGAAGGAGAACGATGCGTGATGGATGTGTACGTGCCGGCGGAGTTGGAGGAAGGGACGGCGGCGCCGGTTTGTTTGTTTGTACACGGAGGCGTGTGGGCGTCGGGCGAAAAGTGGCAGTTTTCTCCAATGGCGACGGCACTCGCGAAACGTGGGGTCGTTTGTTGCGTGGCGACGTATTCGTTGTATCCAAACGCAGACGCGGCGCACATGTGGGATGAGGTCTCACGGGCTTTGTCTTGGACGTTGGATAACGTCGGGAAGTACGGAGGAGATGCCAATAGAGTGTCACTGGTTGGTCACTCTGCGGGAGCTCAACTATGCGCGAGAGCGCTTTTGCAGCGCGCTGGGATTAAAAACGTGCAGTCGAGGACAAACGAGAGAGAGTGGCACGCAGACTCTCGCATGCCACGGAAGTTTATTGGCATCGCTGGGGTGTACGATATTGGGTATCATTACGACTACGAAGACTCGCGCGGCGTCGCTATCGTGAGCACGATGGCTCGAGCGATGAATGGCAAGGAGAATTTCGAGGTTTGTAGTCCGAACCGGTTGATGCCGCGTCGAACACACCCTGGCGAGCTAGAAGTGCCCGGACCCGACGGATTAGTGGGAGATGTCATGTCTAAGATGGCTGGATTTGATAGGAGGAGTCAGAGTGCAGACGGCGCATCGTCCGAGGCTTTTGGTTTCCCACCCACCGTATTGATGGCGGGATGCGCCGACATCACCGTGCCTTGGCACGAAAGCGCGGAGTTTTACTGGAAACTTCAAGACGCAGCAGTTCCATCTAGGCTTTTGCTTTACTTGAAGGAGGACCACACGGACTTTGTGCTCAACTGGAACGAAAACAGCGTGGAGGAGGATCACTTGGAGCCTTACACGCGCGATTTGCTCCGCGTCTTGAAAGACTGACGGATGCGTCGTTCAACTCTATAAATTATCATTGTTTACATTTTTAGATCTAGCATATTTTTTTAGTCTTCAAGCATGATAGCGTCGTCTTGACTCTCAACGTCCTCATCCATTTCGTTGTCGTCTATGTCTACATCATCCTGCTGCTCTCCTCGCGCTCTCACCTTGGCGCGCCGCTCCGCGATCTCCTGCCGTCTTCTATGAATAGTCTGAATCGCGTTCTCGATGCGCTCCACCTGTGAAGCTCTCCACTGCTCTACCCTCTCTTTACTCTTGGCAGCTGCCTCTATGTTTTCGCGCGTAGGATTCGCCGGCTTGTACAGGATGAATGGTTCCGTCATCGTCATGATCGCCCCGTCTTCATTGAGCTGACTTTTCCACTCGGCGTACTGCGCCTCGATGTACTCTCTCTCCGTCTCCTTGAACTTCAAATCTAATTCAAACTTGACCTTTTCGTCGGCGTCGCGTTTTTCGATAAACGCCTTGTACTGCGCCTCTTTCAACTCTCGGCTGATTTCCTCGCTCTTTCCCGACACAGCCGCCACAATCGTCTTGCGCTTTTCTACAATCTCCCTCTCCTTCTCTTCTCTTGATTTACTCTGTCTCAGCGTACCGAGCAACCCGGCGAACATTCGTTTTCCTCTCGAAGCGTCCTGCCCGTCGGCAACTTTCGGCCTCGGCGCCGCCGCCCGGTCCAGCTCTTCCAAGTCGTCGTTCTCCCTAGAAGTTTTCCGCTGCATCACGTTTGGTCGTCCGTACCCCACGGATGGTCCTCCATGGTTCGTGGACGCTCCGGGGCGGCGGTTTCTCGCTAGACTTCGTAATCTTTCACTCGCCTGCGTTTCGTTCATTTCTCGTCGTCAGTCTTTCTTTCTTCGTCTCGTCGGGTCGTCAAGTTTCGCGTCGGGAAGGAACGCACCTCTTTGCGTTCGCCACCCAAGGCGGTGAGCGCTCGGCGCAGTTCGTCTGCGCTCGTCATGACGGGTTCGATAGTGACGATTGGATTTATTTGTTTTGTTGAACTGCTTTTTTGGAGCGCGGCGGCATTAGTAAATGGAAAGCTGTCGTTGATCGTCTTCTAATTACATAAACATTCCTTCGGGGATGCCCTCCTTCTTTTTGTAGAGCACCTTTTCCTTCGCCTTGGAAAAGTCGGCGTGAGTCACTTGCATTCTACGCTCACGAAGAGCCAATAAACCAGCCTCGGTGCACAGAGCCTTGATGTCGGCGCCGGAGAGCTCGTCTTTAGCCATGACAAACTCCTCGAGTTGCACATCCGAAGCGAGGTTCATGCGGCCGGTGTGAATGTTGAAGATATGTCGCTTCGTCTTCACGTCCGGCAGCGGGAATTCAATTTTGCGATCTATGCGTCCAGGGCGTAAGAGCGCCGGATCGAGAGATTCAATTCTATTCGTAGCCATGATAACCTTGACGTCGCCGCGTGAGTCAAAACCATCCATCTGGTTCAAGAGTTCTAACATCGTACGTTGGATCTCACGCTCACCACCCGACTGCGAGTCGTAACGCTTCGTACCGACGGCATCGATTTCATCCATGAAGACAATCGAAGGGCTCATCTCGTCCGCGACGCGGAAGAGTTCGCGCACGAGCTTGGGACCGTCACCGAGATACTTTTGAATCAACTCAGAACCCACGATGCGCAAGAACGTCGCGCTAGTCGAGTTGGCGACCGCCTTGGCGAGCAAAGTCTTACCCGTACCCGGTGCACCGTACAAAATGACCCCTTTAGGAGGTTTGATACCGATATCCTCGTACAGCTCTGGGTGCGTGAGCGGAAGCTCGACCGCCTCCTTGATCTCTTGAATCTGATCTTCTAATCCACCTACATCAGCGTAAGACTCCAACGGAGCCTTGTCTACTTTCATCACGCTTACCATCGGATCGACATCGTCCGCCAATGTCCCCACGACTGCCGAGTTTTTATGGTGCAACAGCACTGAGCACCCCGGTTCGAGTTGACTCTTGTCCACAAACGACATAATGTTCACGTAATACTCTGGACCGATGCTCGAAGACACGATCCCGTGCGTGTCATCAATAATCTCCTCCAGGTTCCCAACGCTCATCGGAGCCCCTCTCATCTCGTCAATTTTGCTCTGCTCGTCCTCGTCTCGCTCCTCTCTCGGTTTAAGCCTCTCCTGGTTCGCCACGAATTCCTCCTCCATCAACAGGTAATCCTTCACCCGCTCAAGCTTTAACATTCTCAGCTTACATTTGGACTGCGGCGCGACGTTGGGAAGCCTCGACGACCCTTCGATCCCGGTCTTTTTCTTCTTTTTACCCACCCGCATCGGCGGCACCGGCGGGACGTACTTTTTCTTTTCCTGCTTCTTCTTTCCGCGTCCCCCCGCGCCATCGGCGCCATCCAAGCTCTGTCCGTTTCCCATCGCGTCGGATCGCACCGGCGGGCGTTCGGTCGGCGAAAACGAAGGATACGAGTCTTTTCACTCCCACGCGCGCGGTCGCTCCACGGACGTTCCGCGTTGTGACGCCGTCGCGAGTCGTTCGGTCAAGTCGCGTCAGATCGACTTGGGCGGATACCCCTCAGCCCGTATTAAATCTTAAACAAACCGATCATCTGATAAATAAAAACAACCGAAGAGAGACGTTACATACAAGATAGACGAAAAATATATCTACGTCGTCTTTATAACTTACATGTGACTAACAATCTCCGAATACGGTGCACCGCAATCCACTGGACGAACGACGACTGCGGCGCGAGTGCGCGACGCTAATCCGCGAGTGACGACGTCGACGTCGTCGTCGGAACATGGATAACAATCCCGGCGCGTGGTCCACCTTTACCTCGCCGTCCTCCGACGTGTGGAAGCGGACGATGACAACCGCAACGGCGTCTTCGGATGACGGTTGGTTCGCGTCGATGGTGTTTCGTTTGGCGTGCGCGTTTTGGTTCGTCGTCGGCGCGGCGTTCGGACGGGCGACGAGCGGGTGGTTCGGAGGTGGGGATCATAAACGCGTTCGCGATGCGAGCACGTCCACGGCGGCGACGACGGCGGTCACGGGGAAGAGAACGAATAGTGAGACTTTTTCGCAGAGGATTAGTGACAACGAGGAATCCTCAGAGACGACGACGAGGAGGTTGAGCGGCGAATCGACGCGAGCGGACGCGACGGAGACGTCGATACAATCGAAAAGGAGCGTTGAAGAGGGTTCTCGAACGACGGCGATGCGTGATGTGGAGGCGATGGAGGTGAATAGCACGAGCGTGGCAGGAGACGGAGGGAAGAGTGCAAAGTTTGAATCCGATTCGGTTGAAGACGCGGAAGACGAGGCGCAGTCTTCGTTTGTACAGGTTGATGACGAGATGGAGGACGCGTTCATGGAAGAAACTGCGACGTCTTCGACGCCGTTGAGTGGATTCGGGACGGCTCCGAGCGTATTTGATGAGCGAACACCGACCAAGGAGGTGGGCATCGGGCGTCAACCGTCAACCGCTGACGAATCGCCGGCATCGACAGAGGAGGAAGAGGATGACTCTGACTCGGCCGAGACGAAAGAAAAGCAGCAGTTTGTGAATGAAAACGTTTCAGAGGCTGCAAAGGCGCTCGAAAATGCGGAGGATGAGCGCTCTCGAGCGCGAGCAGAGGCGAATAAGATTGAGTGGGAGCGTCGCGCCGAGGAGCTCGCCAAGCAACGTGAAGAGGCTCGAAGGTTGAAGGCTGCCGCTCGGAAGGAGAGAAGAATGCGAGAACGCTCGGATTCACATCGACAAGAAGCTGAAGACAGAGCTAAAGCGGCTGAGTCGCTGAACCACTATCGCGTGAGCGCACAGGATGAATTGAAGAAAGACGGTCTGTATCACGTAGCTGAACGCGGTGATTTAGCTGGATTGCTTATACGTCTCGGGACGCACGAGAATGGCAAGAATATCGAAACTTCCTACAAGAAGGCGCTACTCAAATTCCACCCAGATCGCTCGGCTGCTCGCGGGGGCAGTCTTGAAGATCAAGCCCGCTGCGAGGAGACGTTCAAGCTCTTGCAGGCGTGCAGAAAAGTGTGGGAGAACATGGGCAAGCCGCAAGCCTCCTTCACAAAAACTACGCCAACTCCGACGAGAAGCTGGACTCGATCAGGCTCTTACTCGCAGACGAGCCCACCAAATCAGTCAACGCACACCGCGTACCATGCGTACACCGCTGGTCGTAAAGCTGCGGAGGCTGAGAAGAGGGAGAAACAGGCGGCGGAGAACGCTGCGTTTGTAGAAAAGGCAAAACGCGACGCCGTCGAAGCTGAAGGTAGAATGAGAGAGGAAGCAGCGCGACGCTGGAGAGAGCTCCAAAGAATGCAACGAACTAAAGTGCAACAAGAGGCTAAAGCAGAGACGTATCGAGTCGATTCTCTTAAAAAGGCGCGCGAACGGGAAGAGTTGAGGCAGAAACTGGAAGAAATAAAACGGACGTCCGGCTCGTTTGTCATGTCTTCTGGCGAAGCCTTTCCCACGAAGGATGGGAATGGAGAAAATCCAAAGCGTGAATCTCCTCAATTCACGCGAACGGTGTCTTCAGGTACGCGCGTGCACATCAATGTCAAACCCGTGACCTCTCCAGCGGCTGACGTGGATGCGCACGACGCAGCGGCAAAGCTCAGACCAACGAGACGAACGCAAGTGTCGCCATCGGGATCACCGAGGTCGCCACAATCAAAGGAGGAAACGTTGCATAGGCTGTAACTTATGTTGTAGTGGAATATTTAATCTAGAGCAAAGACTCAAAGTTGGCACGAGCAGTCTCGATCGACTTGAGTTCCTCGAGCTGTCGGGCAATTCTTTCGGCGTTTTCGTTTCGAACATTTTCCGGCACCTTCTCGGTGTAGCCATCTGCTTCTGTCTTCGCGATGAGGGCATCAGTAGACTTCTTGAGCACGTCGAGCTTTTTGTCTAACTTGGTTATCTCAGTAGCGGCGTCGACGATACCCTTGAGCAAGATGTAAACCGTCACGGCTTCGTTTACAATGCTCACGGCGCAGCCAGCTGGGGCCGACTCTCCCTCAGCCAACTCCTTCAACTCTCCGACGCCGGCGAGAGAAGTCAGGCCAGCCACATCCAAGTTCACAGCCGTGCGAGCTTCAGAGGTCTTGACGCTGAAGAAGACTTCAGGGTTAGCCTTGGGGGCAACGTTGTAGTTGGACTTCAAGGATCTGAAAGCCTTGACTGTGTCCATGACGGTGACCATTTGCGCTTCAACCTCGGCGTTGGTGAACGAATCTACGGCAATGGGGTAGTCGGCAATCATGATACTGGCCGCAGTCTTCGCACCTTCAGCGCGCGGCAATCGCTGCCAAAGCTCTTCAGTGACGAAGGGCATGAACGGGTGAAGGAGTCTCAAACCAGTTTCGAGGCAAATCCAGAGAGCGTCTCGCACTTGCTTCTTGGCGGCTTCGTCCGAGCCAGACATGACCGGCTTGATGATTTCAATGTAAACATCGCAAAGTTCGTATTGCCAGAAGGCATACACAGAGTTGGTTGCCGTGTTGAAATCATAGGCTTCCATACCGGCATTCGTCGCCGCGATGGTCGCGTTCAAGCGGCTGAGGATCCACTTGGCGGCAAACGGAAGGTTTTCCGAGCCATACGAGTTGTTGACATCTGCTGGCGGCGTGTAGCCTTCTCCGAGGTTCATCATAGCAAACTTGGTCGCATTCCAAAGCTTGTTGCACCAGTGGCGGTAAGCGACAACTCTCGCGACATCGAGGTTGATGTCACGGCCTTGAGCCGTGTACGAAACGAGGGCAAATCTCATCGCGTCAGTACCGCACTCTGGGATACCATCCGGGAAATCCGCCTTTTGACCTTGTTGAGCCTTCTTGATCTCCTTCTCGTCGAGGTTACCACCGATGAGCGTCTGACCAAGCTTTTCGAGGTCAATCCCTTCAATCACGTGAAGCGGATCGATGACGTTACCCAGAGACTTGGACATCTTGCGACCGTGGGCATCGCGAACCATGGCATGAAGATAGACTTGCTTGAACGGCACCTTGCCCGTGAGCTTCATGCCCATCATCACCATGCGCGCAACCCAGAAGAACAAGATATCGTGTCCAGTCTCGAGAAGCGACGTCGGGTAGAACTCAGCGAGATCCGGGGTTTCGTCTGGCCATCCAAAGACGGAGAACGGGAACAAACCAGAGGAAAACCAGGTGTCGAGAACGTCCTCGTCTTGTTCGAGGGTGAATTCTTGACCCGGAAACTTCTTCTCTGCGGCGGCGCGTGCTTCATCAGCATCGCGACCAATGACCCATCGGTCCATCTTTTCAGAGCTACCACCCGGCATGCCGCTCTCATCGCCTTCACCGGCGAAACGAACGTAGAACGCCGGGATGCGATGACCCCACCAAAGCTGTCTAGAAATACACCAGTCGCGAATGTTTTCAAGCCATCTGAACCACGTCGGTTCCATGAACTCGGGGAGAATTTCGAGACGCTTGTCTCTCGCGGCATCGCAAGCTTCCTTCGCCATATCAGTGCAGTTAACCCACCATTGCGGCTTGAGCATCGGTTCGATGACGTCCTTGCTTCTGCTGCACAAACCCAAGCGCATCGGGTTGTTTGCCTTGCCTCTGTAGAGACCAAGCTTGTCGAGAGCTTCCGTAATCGCAACGCGGCACTCAAAGCGCTTCATTCCTTGGAATTGCTCGCCACCTTGTTCGTTGATCAAACCCTCTTCATTGAAAACATTAATGAACTCGAGGTTGTGGCGCTTACCAGTGTTGAAATCGTTCGGATCGTGCGCCGGAGTAATCTTCACGCAACCGGTACCAAACTCCATGTCGACGAGTTCGGCGTCGCAGATGATGGGGATGCGTCGTCCGTTGAACGGATGGCGCACAAACTTGCCGTGAAGTTTCTTGTAACGCTCATCATCCGGGTGCACGGCAACTGCGGTATCACCGAGCATAGTTTCGATACGCGTCGTAGCCACGACGACTTCGCCCTCGCCCTCGTCAAAGGGATACGCAAAGGAAGTGATGACGCCAAACTCAACCTTCTTGGTGTGACCCGGAACGGAGAGCATCGTCGGTCCTTCGAGTTCGATGTAGTCAACCTCGATGTCACTGATGGCAGTCTTTAACTGGCAACTCCAGTTGACGAGACGGTTATCACGGTAGATGAGACCCTCGTCGTACATGCGAACAAAGGCTTCCTTGACGGCTTTGCTCAACTTTTCATCCATGGTGAAAGCTTCACGACTCCAGTCCATGGAGGAACCGATTCTTCTCAGCTGGTTGCAAATCTTACCTCCATACACATCCTTCCACTCAAACACGCGTTCGAGGAACTTTTCACGACCGAGATCGTGTCTGGTGATGCCTTCCTCGCGTTGCAACTTTTTCTCGACGACGGTTTGCGTGGCGATACCAGCGTGATCCGTACCCGGCACCCAGAGCGCTTCGTATCCGCTCATGCGTCTCCAGCGCACAATCGTATCCTGAATAGCGTTCGTGAGCGCGTGTCCAATGTGCAACGCCCCCGTCACGTTAGGCGGCGGAATCACGATGACAAACTTTGGCTTGTTTGTACCCATTTCCGGCTTGAACATTCCGCACTGCTCCCACCACTCGTACCAACCCGCCTCGACAGCCACCGGATTATACGACTTGGCCATCGGCACGTTTACCAAATCTTTCTTTTCACCCTTGGGCGTCGCCAACGCGCTCTCCAACGCCTTGACATCCTCCTCGCTCGGTCCACTCGCCTTCTTCTTCTTCTTCCCTCCTCCTCCTTCGCCTGCCGCCTCCTTGGCAGCCTTTTCCTCATCCGCCTTTTTCTTCGCCGCCGCTTTCGCCTCCGCCTTGGCCTTCTTCGCCGCCTTCTCCGCCAATTTCGCCGCCTTCTTCGCCGCCTTTTCCGGGTCAATCTCGCTCGCCGCCATCTTTTCCGTCACCTCATCCGCCGCGCTCATGCTTCGATGATTGATGACTTTATCGGTTGTTTATCGACGCTTCCAACACTCTTCAATCACGTAAAGCAAACTCTAGTCACGTCGGGGAAAACCCACCCAGTGGACTACGTCTGGCGTTCGTCTTATCGAGCGTCTTATCCGCGCGCCGTCGTCTGTGGATGCCGCTCAACGTCGTCGGCGTCGGGATCCCAACCATCCGCGAAACCTGGAGGAGGAACGCCGCCACAGAGCCCATCTGCATATCGTGAATGTTTTAAGACTTTATAAAGAAAAACCAACCAACAAAGGTATTTTTATGCCGTTTCCCCCTCTTCAATACACGACTGGCGCGAGCGAGAGACTTTAGAGGCTGACGCCCGGCGACGTGACCGCCGGTCGTTCGTGCGTTCGATCGTCGACCCGGTCGAGGTTTGAAGTGTCTCTTCCTCTCTCTCTGGACCGCGCCCACGCGGGATTCGCCGACCGAGCTCGTTCGGTGACGAGACGAAGAGGAGGAATCGACAGTCATGTCGGGCGAGGGCGACCGAGCGGTGTCGTCGGTCGAAGCGAGAGCGACTGCGACGACGACGGTTTCGACGACGGGGGGAACCGCGGGGAAAACAGCACCGAGATTTATCCGGGTTTGGGATTACGCCGCGGCGAGAGCAGCGGAGACGCACGCGGTCAGATGCGCGTTCGAACGCAAAGGACAGCGGTTGGGCGTGGCGTCGCTTGCGAGACACCTGAGGCGAAGAGCAACGAGTCACGCCCCGCGGTTGGAGCGACGGAGGCCGAATTTGAAGCGACGGAACGAAACGTATGGCAAAGAAGAAGGGTTTAAGAGGTGCAGAAGGGCGTTGAGGAGACGAGGGAGGATGCACGAGGTGAGGTTTAAGGGTGGGGAGAGCGGGGAGGAGAGTTATAGGGTGTCGCATACGCACGCGTGGCATGCAAAGAGGTGCGCGACGACGATAACGAATGCATGTTTTTCTGATCGCGTAGCACAATGTCGTCTATGATGACGAAATCACGCACCCAGCCAATCCGAGGACGTTTCGGCGGCCGTTGGAGACAAGCGTTTACATGTTACCAGTTTGGTACTTCGACTGAGACGACAGATGCAACGACAAAAGGCTCGACCCGTCCCGTTTTGCGACAAGTACTGACTCGATTTTTCATGATTACGTAGGTTTGCCATGCACAAACCCCTCGGGTGGGGTTGGATTTTGCCGAAGGGGCGACCGGGGCGAGGTCGCGGTTGGAGATTTGTGTTGCGCTCCATCGCGAAGAGCGCAGTGGTGCACGATTCGTCGTACAACGCATGTTTAGTTTTGAAGGGCGCGGAAAGCGCTGTGTGTAAAGTTCTCGGCGCGGCGGCGTTGGAAAAGAATATGTTTTCAACCAAGAGCTTCAAGTCTGGTCGAAAAGCGGAGATAGTGCACTTGCTCACGATGAAGAATAAGAGACGCGTGGTGTGTCCCGCATTGGTGTACCCGTCCCCGGCTGAGGACGGTTCAAATCTCGTGTATGTACACGTTTGGGTGCACCCTCGTGCAGAAGACAAGGCGATGGAAGTTTTTCGCTCCGCAATATCGCAGAAATTGAGTGGAAACACCAAAGTTTTGTTGGAAAAGTCGAGTCAATCTCAACGTTTTGACATTGTTGGAGAGGAAGCGACTGCGATTTTGCAGAAGCTCGCGCCGTCGCTAGATCTGTACGCAGATAGACACGTCGCTCGCGGCATTCGTAGATTTGTCACGCATGACCCGCGTTTCGCGGCGTGGGGCGTTCAAGTTGATGAAAACAACTTCGAACCCCCTTGTCTACAGGCGCCGAGTCAAGCTGAATGCGACGAGACGCGCAAAGCTTTGAGGATGGCCACGTCGGAATTTCCGTGGCAAGAAACGATCGCCTCTGACGTCAAAACCTACTCCATTTTGATGATCAACCGTGGTCCGGTGGCGCGCGAAGGATTCACACTAGTTATACCTTCTTCGTGGGCGTTACCGCTCTGGCTTGGACTGGCGCACGCAGGGGCGAGAGCTGCGGGTCTTCAAGAGTGGGCTTGGTGTGCGCAGCATTTCAAGCGAGCTGTATTCCCAAATGATTACGTCGACACGGAGGCTGGCGTGGAGCATCAGATGGCTGAGACAAAACAGATAAATTCCATCGGTTTACTGAACAAGTCATCAAAAGTACTCCGCACAAAGGATGCGCGACTCAAGGAGGGTACGCTGCCCAAGGGAATGTTGGTTCGCGTGACTTTGCGATGTCCCTGGGTCGGTCAGCCGACAGTTGGCGCGACTATTCACGCTCCAACAAAGGAACAGCATCGCTCGTGGTGTCAGAAGAAGAAGGCTCGGTCGTCTCGCGATCGTAGTGCCGCGACTCTCGCCGACGTTCAAGGTTCGGCAATCGGTTACGTAACTTCAGTCTCCGCGTCCGCGGCTTCCGTCGGATTAGGCTCTGCTCTGATGAACGCGGCTGAAGTCAAGAAGCTGACGGAAAAGTTTGGTCGTGGTAAAGGTAAGATCTTTGTCATGCTGAGTCCGCCGGGAAAATCAGTCGTGCCGGCTGAGGCAGAGGTTGTGGTCAGAGGAACAGACTCGGACACGCCGTGGTTTTAGTTATGTTGTTAGCAACTCTGATGGCGCTAATTCATCAGCAACTTTGTACTGTACATCTAATGTAGTATCTTTTATTGTTCAACCCTGTTTTATTCTCTCGATGCACTCCTCCTTGGATATGTCGGGAGATTCTAGAATCCATTCGATCGACTTGTCGATCCACTTCTTAAGCTCTGGTCCACCCTTTGTCATGTTCAACGCCGCCATGATGTCCTGACCGGTCACGGGCGGTTTCAATTCCCAACACTGGTTGAGACCCAGGTCGGTGATGCGGGTTTCAACGGCGGTAATCTTATCTGCCACAGATTTGATACCGGTTTGCACCTTGTCGATGACGTCAGTCGGAGCGTCAGCGGGATGCACTGAGTAATCGACCGCCCACTTTTCGACGTGACTTGCGTCGATTCCCGGCATGTCTGTCAAACTCTGAAGGATGACAGCAGATTTCCACGTGGGACCCATCTTGCGCAAGGCCAAACCGGCCTCGAGTCGCGAGAAATCTCCCTTCTTCAGCAGACTCTCAGCCAGATCCATGCATTCATGGATGTGAACAGTTGTGTCAGCATCCTTTGACCGGAGTTTGAGTGCGTTGCTCACCATGTCTCCGACAGCTGGGATCGACTTCCCCTTCTTACCCTCGGATTGAACGCGGCGATAAGGTTGCAACCATGCGGCGAGATAGAGCCAAACTTTGTTCTCTTCGTCGAGCCAGTCTGAGCCGATTTCTTTGAGTACCTCTTCGACGCATCTCGTTGTGTACAACGAGAGCGCATCTGCAGACTCCGTGACGGCGTCGACGACGCTTTGCGTCGCGACTTGCAAGACGATGGGAGAAATCTTAAATGCGAGCATAAGCGCGAGCGCATCCGCCGGCGATCGCCCCTTGAGCATGCCCAAAACCTCCTTTCCGAATCTTTCCCTACTCACTTTATTCTTCAAAGCGTGCTGGACGTCTGGATTGCTTGCGCTTGCTCCGATTTCACAGTCAACATCAAAGCCGAACCGCGCCGCAAAACGGATCGCTCGAAGGATTCGAAGAGGGTCATCCAGGAATGTGGTTCGAGGGGGCAGTGGTGTGCGCACGACACCCCGTTTCAAGTCCTCAATCCCTCTCTCTGTGAAATCCTCAACCTTCTTCTCGTTGATGTTGTAAAACAAAGCGTTAATGGTCAAGTCTCTGCGGTATGCGTCATCCTTTGCTGTTCCGAATTCCATCTCCGGAATTCGACTATCCTCAGAATAGTTTTCGGATCGCAAGTTGACCAGATCCAACCACACGTCGCGCACGCGCATCGTCGCCGTTTCCAAATGTTTGCTCTGCTCTGGGTTGCTTTGAATGACACCGATGCCTTTCGTCTCCACGCCCTTTGCCTCGAGGTATTGGTTCACCTTTTCCGCGAATTCCTTACCAAGCATGGTATCGAGCGCGATGTCAATGTCATCGCTCTCTCTTCCCAACAGCTTATCCCGAACCCATCCCCCAGCCACTCGAAGTGTCACCTCGAGCTTGAAGTGTTCCACCGCCTCGAGCAGCGTGTCGAAAACCTCCAGCTCCTTTGGCGTGCACCTCACCTCACCAACATCCATCTTCATCCCTTCATCATCACCGCTCGTTGATGCAAACCGCATTACAGTCTCCCCTCGACCAAACTTGGCCGCGCGTTCCTCCTCCCGACCGCCTTTCACCGTCGCTCTTGCTCGCATGCACGCCGCCGTCAGCCGCGCGTTGTTTTGGATTCCAACGCGTCTCCCGCCTCTCACCGCCGTCCACCCGCTCCGTTTTGCACACGCCACCGCCCCGTTCCCACCACCACCCGTCGTCGTCGCCACTGTCGTCGTCGTCGTCGTCGTCACCGCGGACGCCGAACCACGCGTCGTCGTCGCTCGAGTCGCACGCAGAACGAACCACGCACGCAGACTCGTCGCGCGCATACACGACGTGCGCGAAACGACGCGCCCGACCGACTCGATCGCGCGGGCCAAACGAATCGATCGATCCACCGTCGCCGCTCGATCGTCCGTCCGTGGAGTCGTCGTGTGTCGCTCGAGTCGCGTCGGCGCGTGTGCGTCAGAATCAGAATCAGAGTCAGAGTCAGAATCCGTCCACCCCAGAGTGCAGGTTCGTTTCTTTCGCGATCGATGAAACTCACCCATCAACGCGTCGCTCGTCAAACTCGAAAACGTCCCTTTGTGATCGGGCGCACCGTTCAGATCAGGGCAAAGGCACCCGAGGCCCTCTGCGATGGATTAAAAAAATAAATAACGACCCCTTGCCGAATGTCGACCCATTCAACGAGTCATGAGTCATGACCGGTCAAAATGTGATGGGGTCCGATGCGAAAACACTGCAAGACAACACGTGTCGCTCGCCGATCGGCACACGACGACGCGTTCGCGCGCGACGAACGATCGACGGACCCGAACGCGAGTCGGTGGCGATAGAGAGAAGCGGGCGTAGGGTTTTTAAAACCACTTCTGTCGACATGGGTGCGTCTAAAGTGACGGTGGAGAGCGTCAACCAAGCGGTGGTGCGCGCCGAGTATGCGGTCAGAGGGCCCATCGTGGCCAAGGCTCGGGAGATCGAACTCGAGCTCGCCGAGTGCGCGAAGAATGGGAAACCGTCCCCGTACGGGTTCGATAAGGTTGTGTACTGTAACATTGGTAATCCGCAACAGTTGGGGCAAAAGCCGATGACGTTCTTCAGGCAAGTGAGCGCGGCTTTGGACTGGGAGGGGTTGACACAGAATGGAGCCTGCGCGGCTTTTCCATCCGACGTGTTGACGCGAGTGAAGAACTTGCGCGAGAATATCAGTGGAGGGACTGGTGCGTACTCCGAAAGTAAAGGAGTGAGATGCCTGCGGGAAGCGGTGGCGAAAGGCATCACCGCTCGCGATGGTTTCGAGGCGAACGTGGAGGACATTTATCTTACAGATGGGGCCTCGGCGGGGTGCCACTACTTGATGAATGTTCTCATCCGCGACGACACAGACGCCGTGTTGTGCCCGATTCCGCAGTATCCGCTTTACTCCGCGGCGCTTACGTTGTATGGCGGTACCCTTGTACCGTACTACATGGATGAAGAGACTGGGTGGTCTCTCAACTTGGACCACCTTAAGAAGCAAACCGAGGATGCCCGCGCTGCGGGGAAAAACGTGCGCGCGCTGGTCGTTATCAACCCGGGTAACCCGACAGGTAACTTGTTAAGTGACGAAAACTTGCTTGAAATTGCGCAATTCTGCGCTGATGAAGGCATCATCATAATCTCTGACGAAGTCTATCAAGAAAACATTTACGCCGAGGGCAAGACGTTCAAGAGCATGCGCAAGGTTGTCTTTGAAGCTGGCCTCGATTCCAGAGTCCCGCTCGCGAGTTTCCACTCCATCAGTAAGGGTTACTACGGGGAGTGCGGACGTCGTGGTGGCTTCATGGAGCTCGTCGGTGCCTGGGATGCCGGTGTTGTTGAGCAAATTTTGAAGCTCGCCTCCATCGCTCTGTGCCCGAACCTCGTCGGACAAGTTACGACGTCACTCGTCATGGATCCGCCGGTCGAAGGTGAACCTTCGTACGAACTTTACGCCAAGGAACGTGATGATATTCTTTCTTCTCTCGCGCGCCGCGCGAAGAAGCTCGTCTCCACGCTGAATACGCTCGAAGGGGTCGTTTGCCAAGAAGCGCAGGGGGCCATGTATGCGTTCCCGAACCTCACCTTTCCCCAAAAGTACCTCGACGAGTGCACCGCAGCCGGCAAGGTTGCCGATGCAGAATACTGTACTCGCTTGCTGTTGAAAACGGGTATTGTGACGGTTCCGGGCTCTGGCTTTGGCCAAAAGCCGGGTACGTGGCACTTCCGTACGACATTCTTGCCTTCCGAAGAGGATATCGAGACAGTTACTGTACAACTGTGCGACTTCCACCGTGAGTTCATGGCCCAGTACAAGTGAGCAACATTAAAGCAAAAGCATGCAGTGTTCCCTGATGAGCACAACTAGTGTACCACAAAAACTTCAGTCAACTGCTTCGCGAGAGGAGCGTAAAAGTGCGAGTTGATCCTCGATTCGGATCACCTTGATGTGTACGATACCTTCGACGTTTGTTTTGAGTTTCAAGGACATAACTGCCATTTAAACTTCTCAACACATTTAACAGGAATGAAACTAGATGCCTATAGCGGCCGCAATCAAAAGCTTGTCATGTTAAATTAACCAACCATTACTTTCATCTACAAATTACAAGTGTTCACCTATTAAACAAGGACTCTCTTCTCCTTTCGAAGCGCGCGGAGAATGGCGTGTTCGTACGCGTCGTACTCTCCTTCTCCCTGCTGCCTGTCGTGTTGCTTTGTGTGGTCGATCCCGGTGTCTTGCATCGCAGTGATTTCACGAGTGACACCGTTGAGCTGACGATGGAGCTCTGCGAGCCGCTTCCGTACTTCTTGAGCACCAGTAGGAATTTTTGGGTGCTCATCGTCGGTGCCAAGCTGGACCTCCTGGATCTCCGTTGCGCTCATTGGCTCTGATTTTTCCTCCTCGTTGACGCCTGTATGCTCAACTTGAATCATGCGCTTTGCGTTGATGGCGCGAATATCTTCAATGCACTGGTTAAAGACTGAATCAGAGGCTACATTCGCACCGGACGGCGTTCCTGGTAGCATGGTCAACAGCTTGGCTTCGTATTGCGCATAAGGCACCCAAATACCGCCGCGCTCGAGGACAACTGCATTCTCACGGAAACGTCCACCAGGACCGTCTTTTCTGACCAAACCTTCGCAAGACTTGAGTTTCGATTCGACGTTCCACGCGTGTTGCTCAAAGTTTTCGGGGTCCTTGAGCATCAGCAAGTCTGAAGCATCGATTGATGCCCCTGCGACGCTACGAATGAGACACGCCGAGGGCGCTCCGGTGTATGTCATGATGAGGCCCTGAGTGGTCTCAAATCGAACAGGTTCAACTCTAGCGGTCGTCGCGAAACTTTTCGGTTTATGTTTGCCACAAAACACGCTTTCTTCAACCCTTCGTCTGGGACAACGCCACGCTTTGCCGTCGTTGTGAACACATCGAGAAGAAGGCTCTGCTGCTTGCGCGTTTGACTGTTGCGCAAGTTGCGTCTCTTTGAAAACCATGGCCGCCACCTCACCGTTTGTTTTCAATCCATCAGGAAGACCAAAAGGAGGAATTACGACGAGTTCTGCATCGAGGCCGTAGCACTTTGCCTTGACTTGCACAGCCACGGAATGTCGGACGACATGCATTTCTACGTCTTTCGCCGCCGATTTGGTTGGTGCGGCGTTCTCTTGCTCCTTGGGCGCCTCTACCGCTTCTGCTGGCGCCTTGCTCGGCGTTGTCTTCGGCTTCTTTGGAGGCGGCGGTACTGGACTAACCGGCTGAGACCTATCTCGAGGCGGTGCTCTCTTGGAAGACGACACCACGATCGGCTGCATGCCAGCAGCGTGAAACGTAACGTTGCCTTGCGGCACGTCGTCCAAAGGCGGGAGACCGTTTGCACTCCAGCAACTCTCTATCCAAGCCTTGAGCTCTCTATCGTACTCCATCGCATCCTCATACGTCACCTTACTATCACCGTTATTCACCAAATTCCTCACCCCTGTTGTCGCCTGCGCTCGAAGTGCGTCGAGTGCTCTCAACAGCTGCGCATACGTGTTGAATGGACCCTCAGACTTCTTCATCAAGTCTTCTCGAATCTTCCGACACATCTCCACCCACGGCGCCCATTCCGCTTTACGCAACCACGCTGCGAGTTCCGTCATCGCCTTTTTCGCGTTCGGATAGTTGATCTTCGACACTCGAAACGCCCACGTCCCGTCGTCCAACGGCGTCCCCTCCAACCCGTGCTGCAACCACGCCTCGTTAAACGTCCGCATCACCACCGCCAGCTCTCGCTCCGTCAACCGGTTCATCGGTTCAGCCGTCGTCGCGTACCACGCGCGCTTCACAGAACCCAGCACATCGCGCATCGCGCGCTTATCACCGCCGGGTTTGCTCGAGCTCGCGGCTGTTCGAGCGCGCTCGAGGATGGATTTAAAATCCAACGGCGTTCCGACGGCGTTTGCGCACAATTCCTCGACGCGTTCGGACGCATGGGCGAGGGCAGAGACCACGGCGTCGGGTTCACTCGCCATGCCGTCTTCCGTCGTCTTCCGTCGTCGTCTGAGGTGGCGCGCGCGCTCGGCGCATCTAGGATCGCGCACCACGTAACTGTTTGTACATACAAAAACCGGCAGACAAGTCGAACCGCAGAGCGCCGCGGGTCTCCGCAGAGCGCGACGCCTGACGACATGAGGGACGAACATCGCGTCGTCGTTGTCGATACCGGCGGCGGCGATGCAAACGGTGGGGCTTCGACGTCCGAACGTCGCGGTAGCGGTGGAAAAGCCGGCGGGACGAAGCGCAAGGCGTCCACGACGAACGGGAATTCTGCGAGCCACGTGTCGGGGACGACGACGACGCTCGCGCCGTTTAAACACCGTGTGAGCGCGGATCCGCAGGTGAGTTGCAAACGAAGAAGTCTGTATTACTTTTTGAGATGGGTGAATGCGCGTCGCGACCGGGCGTGGGGTCGCGCTGGGTGATATTTGAGGACTTGACTCGGGCGACTCGGGCCAAAGCGCGTGCGGGTTATTGGTTTTGACTCGAAGACGCCGCGAGTGGGTGAGGGCGGGTGAAGGAGGCGACGCGGTGGTATGAGTCGTTGAACGAAGACTGACGGTGGTGTTCATTTCGTGTGTGTTTTTGCATCGCGCGCCCGCAGTTTATTGAGAAGACAATCGAGGAGCTAAGGACGGCAGTGAAGGACATTCTAAATCTTAGCACTGACGGTTTGTCTTACGTGGAGTTGCACGCGGCGACGTACGCGCTGGTGCTGAGAAAACATGGGAGTAACCTGTACGATACTATTAGCGACGCGGTGACGGATCATCTCTGTCTGCACGTCGCGAGCAAGATTGCCGATGTATCGGGAGACGAGGACTTCCTACTACAGCTTGACAAGCGGTTTTCAGAGCATCAAAAGGGCGCAGAGATGTTGACTGATGTGTTTGATTACCTCGATCGAGTGTATTTGAAGAATCATGGAAAGACAGGGCAAGAGACGGTCGGGAAACTAGCCATTACCCTGTGGCGAGAGTGCGTCATCAACAATCCCAGGATTCGAAGAAGGATGAGTTCGTGCATGTTGCGAATGATTGCTGAAGAGCGAACGGGAGCTGCTAAGGCTGACTGGGATGCTTTGAAGAAGGTCAACTCGATGCTGTTCGTCTTAGGAGAACCCATCTACGTCGAAGAGTTTGAAACTAGGATGCTGGAGGAGACCAAATTGTACTATCGAGCGCTCGCGGTCAAGCGTATAGACATTGATGATAGTCCTGCATATCTGTGCAGCGTCGAGCAGTGGCTTCAAGACGAGATGGATCGATGTGACCACTTTATGCAACCTCGAACGAAGCACCCTCTATTTACGACTGTCAGAAACGAAGTGCTCAACGAGATGTCGCAGTCCATCTTGCACAACGCAACGAGTGGGATAGTTAATATGCTTCGCAACAGCCAGGTTGTCAACCTTCAGAGGTTGTACAGGCTGTTCTCCACCATGGATGAACTTGACGGCATTCCTGACGCCATCTTTAACCACGTGAGAGAAATTGGCAAGGCGATAGTCCTCAACGTCGAGAACGAGAGGAATCCTACTCAGTTCGTTGAGCAGTTCTTCAAGTTCAAAGAAAAGTACGATACCATCCTTGTCGAGGCGTTCGAGAGAAACCGTGCGATTGAATCTCAGTGTAACCAAGCCTATCAGCTGGTAGCAAATATGAACCCTAGGTCGCCAGAGTCACTGTCGTTGTACTTGGACCAAATGCTCCGAAAACCACCAAAGGATATGAGTGAGAATGAGCTCGAAGGCGTCTTTGTTAAGGCGATGGGCTTGTTCCGTCTGTTTAACGAAAAAGATGAGTTCGAGCAGTACTACCGCAAGCATCTACGCAAGCGGCTGCTTCAAAAGCGTTCGGCTAGTGATGATAACGAGCGTACCTTTATCGGGAAATTACGGGATCACTGCGGGTTTGCCTTCACAAGCAAAATGGAAACCATGTTCAATGATATGTTCACATCTGCTGACCTAACTCGTAGCTTCAGAGACGTTCAGAACAACGTACCTGGTCTCAAAGATGTTGATCTTGATGTTACTGTGTTAACCATGGGCGTGTGGCCGATGATGAAAACGTATAGCAACCCCATCGTGCTACCAAAACAGTGTCAAGATGCGGTGAAAGCATTTGAGTGGCACTATGGCCAGCTTCACAGTGGTAGGAAACTGAATTGGCAGTTAAATATGGGTAGAGCTGACATCAAGGCGGCATTTCCGAGCGGTAAATACGAACTGTCCGTCTCAACTCTCCAGATGTGCGTCTTAATGTGCTTTCAAGGTGAACAAAGTCAAGGTGGACCTCGTCTTTCGTTGCAAACCATCGGTGACATGACTGGATTGAGTGGCGACGAGCTCAAGGTTTCTCTCGAAGCTCTCACGTGCGTAAGCGGTAAAGACATCCTGGTAAAGAGTCCGCCTGGCAATGAGATGTCACCTACGGATGTTTTCGAGCTCAATAAAGCCTTCAAATCGAAGACGGCCCGTGTGAAGATACTATCAAGCTCTTCAAAGCGCGAGACTGATCAAGAGAGATCCGTGACGAGAGGAAAACTCACGGATGATCGCAAGCCGCAGATTGAAGCTGCAATCGTTCGCATCATGAAGGCGAAAAAACGACTCGATTACAACAGCATTGTGCTCGAGGTGACTTCACAAGTGAGGAACCGCTTCTTACCGACGCCAGGCGATATCAAAAAGCACCTCGAAGGACTCATCGATCGCGATTTCATCGAGCGTGATCCGGACGATCGAAAGGTCTATCTGTACAGACGATAAATTTAAATTGAAAACTCCTTTCAGCCCGCGTCCTAACGCCCGTCATGTCTCACAAGACGTGGTGATTGGACAGTCTGTAATGCATGTACGCAAATTTCTGTACCACCTCCGAGGATGAAAATTGGAACGCCGCTATTGATACGACTATCTCACAAAACTAATGCTACATTAACGCTATTCTTGAAGCAATCTTACGCGACATCATCGTCGCTCAATTGGAATGACTTGGTCAGCGCACGCGTGAAGATTGAACGGTTCCGCACTTCAAGCTCGCCGACGACGCCAACCAACTCCTCTCCGACACTCTTTCTCACTGCAAGGATTCTCTCGCACAGGTCACGCGGCGAGACCTCTCGACCACCCCTAAGCGCAGCTTCTTCTGCCGCTGGCCCAGGTATGGATGATCTTCTCGGATCCTTCACTCGCACCAGCGGTTGAGCCGCGAGCTGCGTCAACCAGTCATCCATGGTTCTATCCGCCCCCAATTCGAACGGGTTCTCCGTCACGTACTGATGCAAAAACATGTGCATTTCCCCGTTCGTCTCTTGTAAATACTGCAACACGTTTTTCAACGCCTGAATCGTAATCAAATCCATGAATTTCTGCGACGTCTGCGTGTAGTAGGGCGTGCGATTTTCGTCTCGCACGTACTCGGGCTCATCTTCTTCATCACCCTGTTTGTTCGAGTACTTCACCCGCGTCACGCGGCGAGACGTCGATTGATGACGACCACACGAACGGTTGGACGAGCGTGACTCATTGTTACTGCGTATCACGCCGCGACTCGACGCGCGGGCGGGCGTCCTTATCGTCATTCGCGCGCGACGAATGACGACGCTCGTCGCGCATTTCAAACGCAGCACTTTTTTCCTTCCTACGTGTCAGGCCCCCTGCTGTCCTGCTCGCGGGTGTTTTCGCGCCTTTTTTGTATCTCTATCTGTTCATACGCGCGCGAAATGCGGGTCGAGGAGGCGAGGAGTGCAACTGGAAAGAGGCGTTGAACGCATATAATTTTGTTTTTATGAATTGTTTCGTACTGACACGATATGTTAAGCTGCTAAGCTTGTTGTATCCATCGCTCACGCCTCCGAGCGACTACTAACGCCACGTCTCTCTTACACCTACAGTTTCCACAAACTAGAGATTTCTTCACCTACTACGTCCGAAGCTCTGCGGGCGCTTTACGCCTTCTTCGCAACGGAGGAAGCACGACGCTTGGCGAGGGATTCGCTGCGGCGTTCGCGTTGCTCACGAAGGCGGAGAGCCAAAAGCTTGTGGTATTCAGCAGCCTCAGCCTTGGACTTGGCTTGCTTGACCTTCTTGGCAGCCGCGCGCGCATGCTTGCGCTTAATGGTGAGCGGGGTGACGAGACGTTGAATCTTCGGCGCCTTGGACTTCTTCTTGCCAGTGGCGGATTCGAACTCACGGCGGTAGGTGTTGACGTACTGGCGCACATCATCTTCCTTGGACAAAGCGAAGAGCTTGCGAATCTTGCTCGCACGCTTCGGACCGCGGAGGCGCGGGACTTCGGTATCCGTGAGACCCGGGACTTCGGCGTCGCCTTGCTTGACAATCAACAAGTTGAGCACAGCAATATCTTGGGAGACAATGCAACCGCGGCAAGCCTTACGGCGGCGTTCACCCTTACGGCGACCGTGGCCGCGGAAGCCGCTCGTGCCTTGGGACATGAGCAAGAAGACACGTTGGTTGGTGAGGACACCTTGCTTCATGCCGAAACCTTGCTTGTCGTTACCACCCATGATCTTGAAGATGTAACCCTTCCATTCCTGTGTCGTAGAAACGCGTAAGACGCGATGCGATGGTCAGTACACGAGTGAACAAAAGCTTTGAAACCTCCGAGACATCTCCCGAGCCTCGTTTCGCGTCGCGTCGGGATAGAGCTCCGATCGAGCATTCGGGTCGCGAGTCGTAAAGCCCTAAAGCCAACGATCGATACGTACATCACCGAGTTCGTCTCCTTCGACCTCGTTGGAGATTCTCTTGTCGTAGAAGGCACGGAGTTTGTTCTCATCCGTGATCTCGATCTTCTTTTGCGCCCCGGTTTGCGGGTTCGCGATGTTAAGCTACGATGGTTCGAAAGCGTGGGTTCATCCGTCAGTCTCTCTTCTTCGCGGTGCGAGTCTTTCCACCAGTGGTCCTAATCTGCCATCCGCGCCGTCCACGCGCGTCGACGCGTACGACACCCGCGACGAATCGAATGAACGAAACCTATTAGATTTCATCCATCCAACGTCTTCACGTGCGCCTCACGCCTTCGCCCACCCTACGAGCGTTCTCCGATCACGTCCCGACGACCAGGCGCCGCAAGGGTTTCTCGACTCAGCCGAGCGTCTCCCGAAGGCGAACTCCCGTCGTCGTCGTCGTCGTCGTCTCTCGGTGTTCATCGGCGCCGCAGATCGTCGCAGACGCGCGATCAATGATCACTGCGTTTTCGTTTTCCGTCGCGCATCGCGTCGTCGCCGTTCTCATTCGACGTACCTTCATGGCGAGCCGTGCAACGTTTTAAGAGGTCGATGCGATGCCGCGCGCGCGAGGTCGTCTCGTTCGGGTCACACGCGACTTTTTTATACGCGCACGATGCGTGTGGTGGATTTCGTATTCTAACTTGAGTAACGACAGATATGTTTCATACGTACACAGTGACGGATCATCGAGACGGCCGGTTGCGTATTGTAATGTATTTAGTTCTACTCAATTGTCCGACCGTCAAGACGCGCGCGCGACAGTTTCATGGTGAAAATTTCAAAAGCTCGCGACACGACGGAAGAGCGCGACGGACCGGTCGTCTCTGACGAACCGACCATGGCGGCAGAAACGGCAATGCTTCGGCCGATGGATGTCAATTACGATCGATGCGCCGGACCGAGCGATGGTGCGGACGATCCGGCGTGCGATGCGTTGGCGGGGGATGAGGAGACATTCATTCGAGACCTCTGCGCGTCTTGGCCGGGAAGAAAAGGGCCGATAGAGTCGCTCGTGCGAGCGCTGGGAGACGCGAGGGACGATCACCCGCCGATGTATGTGCACGGACCGCCGGTGACTGGGAAGACGTCCATCGTTCGGGACGTGATGAGGAGGAGTGGGCGGCCTCATGCATACGTGTCGTGCGTGACGGAGCACTCGCCGAAGTTGCTTTACGAAGCCGTCGTGGAGGAGTTGGAATGGTTCATGCGAGAGCACAGCGCGGCGTTGAGGGATGCGGCGCCGGATGTGGCGAAGAAGATGCTGAAGTGCGATCGATTTAGCGATTTAGTGGAGATTTTGAGGATGTACCTTCCGAGTTCTCCGAGCGCGCGGGCTGCATACGTAGTTGTGGACGAGGCGCAACGTCTTTTGCAATGGCGCGGTGAACCAGTGCTGAGCGCGCTTTTGCGCTTGGCTGAACTCAGCTGTAGGAAAGTGATAGTCATATTGATTGGTGATCAGGGTTGGGATGCGTTCTGCTCGGCTGCCGGGGCGACTCCACACGAAGGTATCTACTTTCCGTCTTACACGCGGGAAGAGTTGCGATACATTCTGTTGAGCGAGCGTCCGATGGATGCGGATGAGATGCTGTACAATTCATTTTTAGGTACCATGTTGAGCACATTCACGGCGACGTGTAGAAACCTGCACGAGCTTCGCGCCACGTTGCAGCCGCTGTGGGCGCAGTACATCAAACCGTACGAGGAGGCGAAATCAAAGGGAGAGACGCTCCCGGAACCACGTGCGCTTTACACGGCACTCAACGCGCGCGCAAAGAAACCCGTCGGTAAAGACGAAATAGGTATAGATTCACGGCGTGAAAAGCCGAACGTGCACACTGGCTTGACGGTGCCGCTCAGTCCGGCGGCACTCGCGCTTGGACGCGGAGAATGGCCAGTGGCTCGCGATACCGTGGGAAGCGGCGCTGGGGGACGACTAGATTTCGAAATACCGCGTCTCACAAAGTTTTTACTCGTAGCGGCATATCTATGCTCTCACAACACTGAAAACGTCGAAAAGAGATTGTTCGGCGGACAGATAGAAGGACACATTGCGCAGCGCAAACGCACTGACCGCACGGCGCAGGATAGGGAGCGCGAGGCAGCCGCCGAGGCGGCGGTTGAAGGAAGACGCGTCTTCAAGCTCGAACGATTAATTGCTTGGTTCCATTTCATCACTCGATCTGCTTACGACGAAGATGGGGCAGAAGTCGCCGATCTAGAGGAGGAATTGCTCAGCGCCGATGTCTTCATGCAAATTTCGAGTATGACGCAGCTTGGCATGCTCTCGATTAATCGAGGAAGCGCCATGGAAGGCGGCTTGTACCAGTGCAACATCTCTCGAGATCTCGCGCAAAAGTTAGCGCAAAATTTGGGTGTCAAACTCAACACGTATCTCAAATTTGTCTAAAGATTTGTAACAAAAGTGAGCATCGTCTAACATTCACATCGTGTGTTTGTCGCAACGAGTCTTCTTCTAGTCGCCACTTCGACGCTCGTCCGCGCGATATTATCGAAGAGCTATTCTCGGTACTATTTACGCTTGAAGTTTGTCGTAGGCACACGTTATCGTTTTTCAAACGCTCGCCGTTCGGAACTCATCGTTTGGCTCCTCTGTTGCACACAACTGGCAACGTCCTGACACAACGCAAGGAGCCTCGATAGAGCTCAAAGGAGAGATGAACCCAGACGATGGAATATCGGCGAGCGGAGGAGTTTGCGGGCAGAAAAATAATTCCGAATACGCCATCGAGGATTACGACGACGGACGCTTGACGCCACCGTTGTCTCAGGACCCTTTTGGCGTGCTCGGCATTCTTGGTTCTAGCGGCGAGTCCAATGGTTCTCCTCAGACTCCCCCTCGAATGGTTCCGACCACGTATGACAACATTCCGACCGCCGCAGTCCTCCCGCAATCCCCTTTAATGGCTGCGAGATACGGTTCGAGCCTTCCTAGCGCGGTTGTTCACCAGCAAGATTCTTCGTACATGTTGACGCTTCCCGATGTTTACGAGAATCATGGAAATTTGGCAACGTATCGACAAGGATCAACGCAACAACGAACAAATATATCCACAGATTCCGTAATGGGTGGTATGTTTTCATTGAATCTAAGCCCAGGCTCACCAGCACCATCTCTTGGACCGAGCGTGACGCCGCCACGTTCTCCAGTCTACAGCGGATACGAAAAAGAAAGCGACAATAGTGGCTTGCGTTCAATCAGTGCAAGTCCAGTGACTTCGTATGCGTCCATCTCACCAGGGAATTCACCCAAACAACAACATAGTCTTTACAAAACAGAATTATGCCGAAGCTGGGAAGAATGTGGATCCTGCCGCTACTCTGTAAAGTGCCAATTCGCTCACGGTCGCGAGGAACTGAGACCAGTTTTGCGACATCCAAAGTACAAGACAGAAATTTGCCGAACGTTCGCGCACCACAACGCGTGTCCTTACGGATCTCGATGCAGATTCATCCATTATCAACCCGAGAAGATGCAAAATGCCGTACCGCAGCAATCCGGACTCGCCGCCTTGGTCTCTGGCGTCGCGAGCACCACGGATTGGAGCGACACCTTCCTCGGCACTCCGGCGCCTCTCGATCCGCGCCCCGCACGCGCCGCGGCGGCGGCAAAAGCACCATCTCACCGCGAAACAGCTTCCACAACCACCATCGGGGTCGATTCTTCCCCGGCATCGTCCATCTCCACTCCGTCTCCCGTCGCCATTCCGCGTCGCGGTTCGGCCGCGTCCTCTGGTTTTCAGGCCAAATCTCTGGGCGACGTAAGAAACAATACCGACGACGACGACGACGACGACGACGACGACGGCGGCGACGGCGACGACGGCGACGAATTACGTCGATTACCAATCTTTTCCACCATCGCCTCGTCACCAAACCGCGACATTTTTGAGCACAAGAGTTCCGAATAAAGAAACGCTCAACTTTCGTCGCAGTCTCCGGCGGGCTTAATCCAACCCAAAAAAATAAAAGATGAAATGAATGCTCACGAAATTTCGATTACGACGTACGAGATCCGCGTCTCCCCGCGTCTCGCACGAAACGACGCGCGCGTCGCGCGTCAATCATCGACGCGACGCGACGCGATCCGAGCCATTCGCGCGACGTTTTAACGATCGATCGCTCGATCGACGGACGGGATCGAAACCGGAGTCAAAGCACGACGACGAAGACGAGCCGCGGGTCGTGGTACGGCACCCAGTCTTTCGTTCGATCCGAGTGCGAGTGTCGACGACGATGACGACGAGGACGACGACGACGACGACGACGACGGATGCGAAGACGACGAAACGAAGGATGAACGATGAAGCAAACGCGGGTGACGGGATGGCGTTACCCGGTGCCGGAACGTCGACGGCGCCCGGAACGCCGAACCGCGAGACGCGGGAAGACGTCGCGATGATGACGAGCAGCGGCGCGTCGAAAAACGCCAGTGAAGATCGGCTTCATCGGGCGGATCAGGATGAGCTGCTGTTGAAGACGATGATGCGAGACGCGACACCGACGACGAGCGGATCAGGGGCGACGTTGGACGTGAGTGATGCGTTTTTGGATGATTTATCCCTGCCTGGGTTGGATGCACTCGACGCGACGGTGCTCGGGGGGTTGGATGAGACTCTGTTGGGAAATCTCTTCGACGATGTCGAGGCGAATCAACACGAGCAACAGCGGTTGCGAGACGATGTAGGGTACTGGGATTTCGCGGATGATTCTGCGGATCAGCGAAGTGGTGAGAGTGCTGGGTCAGGAGGGGAGATGGATGACGCCGCGAGGCGGGTGAACGATGTCGGGGCGTCGAGTAAGAGAAAGATGACGACGCCGAATGGAAAGGAGACTGAGGAGGAACGGAAGCTTCGGTTGATGCGGAACCGGGAGAGCGCCCAGAATAGCCGAGCGCGTAAGAGAGAGTATCTGCGAGATTTGGAGAAGCGGGCGAGAACGTTGGAGGTTCAAAACGGTGAGTTGCAAGCGTTGGTGATGCATTTGACGAATGAAAACCACGCTTTACGGATTAGTTTGCAGCAAACCACCGGAGGGGCGCAGCAAGCCGCGATGATGTACCCAGTGTATCCCATCCCTACGCCCAAGCTTCCGCTGCCGCCTATGGGCGTCGAGACGATGGAAACACCGCCTTCACCAGCGCAGGAGCTAAAGAAACCCGAATCAAAACGTCGCAAGAAGACGATGGCTGCGTCGGTGACGGCGCTCGCTCTCGGCACGCTTTCGGTGGTGGGCCTGGTTTCGCCCGGGGCGACGCCTGCGAGCACGCAGTCGAGCGCCAGCAGAAAACTTCTCGCCCTCGGAAGCGCGATGGGTGAACAAGACGATCTTTCCCGGGCCATGATGAGCTTGAACATTACGTCTCTTCGCGAGGAGATTTCGCATCGAGAGGATGAACGCATGTTTGCGTTGCCAGAGAGAGCCACCGTGGACGGCGGCGGGCTCACTCCATGGGGTGATAAAACACTCGATGGTCGTGTTGTCGATGTTATGCAATCGCAGGACGTCAACGACCCGTGGTATAGCGCATTCAGAGAGGCTGGCATGACGCAGCATATCAATCTACTGAGTCGCGTTATGTGTAAGGAGGTGTTCAAGTTCAAGGCGGCGGCTGACGAAGCGGGGGCGGCGCAAATGACCAAGGTTTGGGAGCAGGAAAGCGAAGAAATGACGCCGAAGAGGGTTGGTCAGGCTATTCCGATGTTGAGTGGGAAAGAAAACGCGTCCAGTATTCCTGAAACTGGCGATATCGATGCGCATGACTCACTCGTGAGCGTCTTGTTGCCTCCACCGAACCCCACCGCCGGTGTCGTCCAACAACTCTCCAAGCTATTCGTCGTCACGTACAACAAGCGAACGATGGATTACACTACACATTCGTGTCTAATGCCGCAACCATCTGCCGCGCATCACGTATAATATTGAACATTCTTCGCAAAGAGATGTAACACAAGAACTAAAAGAAATGTTGAGAATCTAATGTTCCGGGGCGTGTTCGCTCTCGAAATCTAAGTGTACAAAAGCGCGTTCGACGTCCTCCATGAGCTCGATACGGTTCTGCAGAGCTTCACCGATGTCGTGCGCATTTCTCAAAGGCATATTTTCTTCTAGCACTACGTCAACCTCGACAAAGTACTTGGGACCAAATGTGTACGCGCGAATCGTGTCAATGAGGACGATATCAGGATGATGATTCCACGCCAAGTACGTCAGTTGCGCCAAAAATTCAGGCGGTGCACTCACTCCAACCATTGATTTAATGTTTTCCATGGCAGTTTGACTCCAGTTGACGATGATGTACGCGGCGAGAAGAATGGCACCGAGTGGATCAACCCAGTAGTACAGCCTGTCTCCTATGAGCGCCGCCGCCAACCCGACAATGTTTGTAGCCACGTCGTTTCGATGATCCTGAGCGTAGGCTTGAACCGAGGGCGATTTACTCTTTCGACAAAAGAGGAACAGAAAGAATTTGAGAGCGATGACACCCACCATGATGCCAATGGTGAGAACTAAATGTTCAAGATGGTGCGTGTGTTGCTCCCCCACCAGTTGTCGAATGCCTTCAATTAACACTTGAAACCCGAGCGTACCCATGATGCAGCTGAAGACGATGATTCCCAAAGGTTGCATTCTACTCTTACCAATCGGGTAAAGGTACTTGTTTTGCTTTCTAATGCTCTTATCCGTGACGAAAAGGATAAATCCACTCACCAAGTCGAGAAAACTATCCAAGGCGCTCGTGATGATACTTAGCGAACCGCTGCTTATCGCCGCAAAGAGCTTCACCCCGAGCAAAAGAATGTTGGCGTAGAATGATATTTGAAGTGCGAGTTGACTCTGGCGCTCTTCGTCCTCTTCCTCTTTCGATTTCCCCCTCGACTCCTCGTCGCTCCGTCCACTTGTTCTCTCGAGAAAGTTTTCCATTTCTTGAAACTGCTCCACCAACTGGCTTTGCTTCTTGTAGTACCCCGCAACCTGTTTCGCCTCGGCGGGTCCGTGTCGTACGTTCGTGCGTCTGCGCAGCGTCGGCATTTGCTCGCCATTATCGTTCACCTTTGAGCCAGACGCGGCGCGAACGCGTTCGGCGATGAGTGAGCTCAACTCGTTGGCGTTCAACCTCCAGCTCTCGTCGCCCTCGACGTTGACACGGTGCGGTCTCGGTGACGTCGGTTCTTTTGACGTTGACGCTTTCGCGCCGTTCGAGGCCGCGGACGACATGAGCGGCGTACTTTTCGCACGTGGACCTGTGACACTTGCGCTCGTCGCGACGGTGGCTTTGATGGTTGTCGCTCGGCGGTGCGTAAGGCTAGGGACATCACGCAGATGCGGCGATCGCTCAATCTAGGGGTTGTAATATAAAAATATTTAATCACGCGATTACGCATGCGATATTATTAACGCGCGGCAAGGGCGCGCAGGCAATGCAATCGCTCTCGATAATCTTTCTACCACACTTTTTCATGCAAAACTCCGCCGTTTCTCGCCTTCTGCACTTGCTTGTACGCCTTATCGACGACACCAGTCATCACAGCGACGATGAAAAAGAGGAATATGAGCAGCTTTGTGACAAGCGAGTTCATAAACGCCGTGAAATCAAAACAACACGACTTGTTGACGTACACTTCGCCGACGAGAACATACCGCGCACCGCGCGTGACGTCTAGCGAAGCATGCATCAGTTTTCCGCCGTGAATTACAACCGAACCGGTCGGCTGCGGATCAAACTTGTGTTCGTTGAGGTGTTCGATTCCACCAGCCTTGACAGAAAAGGAGACACCCTCAAAATTGTTACCTCCACCAGAGTAGTCAGTCACGTTGTTCAACGAAGCCACAAAGGACAGGTGCTGGTCGTCGTGGTGCATGGCGATGCTCTTAAAATCCTTCACGTCATACTTGATGACGTAAAACGCCACATTCTCAAACTTGAGATGATCATGAATGACGCACTGTTCCCGAATCATCGGCGCCACGCGCGTCTCAAACGCCCGATCCACCTCGTCTTGCACGCTCTTTGGCAAAGTGCTCACCCGTACCATTCGTGTCTCCTGAAACTCTTGGTGCTCAAACCTCGCACGCTCCCATCCATCGCGCTTACCCACCGCGATCGCCGCTTCCATCACTCGCCTCGCCGTTTCCACCGATAATCCATCCTTGTGCGCGTGCGGCGCGCACAGAAACCTCGGGTCTCTCGCATCCAGGCACTCGCACTCCGCCGCCGGTGTCTTTTCCGCACCGACGATCGTCGCTCCGGCGCACATCACCGTCACCGCCGCGCTCAACGCCACCGTCGCACGCATCCGTCCCCATCTCGCGTTCGCTCGCATCGCGTCGGGTACCGTCCTCCCGTCGCCGTCGTCGCTCTCTCGCGCGTGCGCGAATATTCTCGCTTCGAAACGCCGTCAACTACCCGGACGAATTTCTGACTGGTCACGAACCTTGAAATTGGGACTAGACTCTTTTCTAAACTATAATGACGATTTAAGATTCTATAAATCACACAGGGGTCAAAAAAATCCGAAACGCGTCGACACGCGTCGGTCGGTTATCCACACCTCGACGCCCCGCGTCGCGCGCTCGTTCGCGTCGCGACGGATTGGGGATTTTTTGCGAGAAGGAGGCGCGAGCGCGATGACGTCAGTTTCGTCGTCCGTGGCGTCGGCGATGCGCGCACGGACTCGGACGTCGACGACCGGGCGACGGTTGAGGGTGAGTGGTAAAAAAGCGCGCGAAAGGCACCCGCTCGGAGAAAGAGGACACCGACGCGGACGCGGACGAGGATTCGGGGCGCTGATGGATGAGCTCGCGGACGCGTTCGAGGAGTTTGAGGACGAGGGTGGGGCGGTGGGCGCGCCGAGGACGGCCAAGGTGCGCGGGGATCCGGAGAGTCCGGAGGCGTTGGTGGAGGCGGCGAACGCGTCGCCGTTTTTTAGCGACGCGTTCAGAGCGGCGTTTGAGGACGCGCAAGGGAGGATTGCCGAGTCGAAAAAAGAAGAAACGGCAAAAATTAACGCCGAGGTAGAAGAGATTATGGAGCGGGTGCGGGCGCAGCGGGCTGGGAAGGCGGTACCGCCGAGCGCCTTGGCGCCGGATGTCGCTTTGAAGTCCGTTCCGACAACGCCCACGGCGGTGTCAATGCCGGCGACTGTGGAGACGGTCATCGCCAAGTCGAACGCACCGGCAATTGCAGATCCGGAGTTTACAGATTTGATGGAGCGTCACTTGCTCGAAGTGAAGCGAACGAGCCAGTCGCAGTTGAGGCAACTCTCGGTGGCGCTCGCACAGATTGAAAAGTCCATCGCGGGCGAGAAGGCGCAGCTCGCGCGAGTGGAGACGCTCATTTCGAGGGTGCGGCGCGAGACGAGGTATCGCCGGGCGGATGAAATCATTCGAGCACGCGAGGAGGGGAAACTTTGACTTTTTGATGAAGCGCGCGAACATTGTTTTTACACTCTTGTACAATGAAAGAAGGAGTTTTCTCAATAGATTCGTTCCGTCTCGTTCATTTCTAAACGCGAGCTAAAAGAAATCGGGCGGTGGTCGCGGGCGACCGTCGTAACCGGGATTCGGAGGCATGCTAGGTAATCTGCCACCTCGTCCTCGATTTGGCATGTCCGGCGGGTATCTCAAATCTGCGTCGGGATCTGGATTGTACGGCAATCCACCAGGTTGCGGCGGAAAAGGCGGTCCACCCCCCGGCCATCCACCGCGCGGCGTCGGCGCACCCAAACCACCGCCACCGAATCCTGGAACCGGTCTCGGTCTCGGGTTTGGGTTCAATCCTCCCGGCCACAAATCGTAGTCGCCGCCAATGATGCCCGGCACGTGGCCAGGCAATCCGGGATAGATGTCGCGGTCCGGATTTGGATGCAAGCCGTGGCGAGGTAATCGTCCCGGCATGGGATGGTAAGATTCCGCCCTGAGCTGCGCCTCGCGCTCCATGGAGCGCCTAACAGCATGCGTATTGTAAAGCTTTTGTGCGTTGACTTGATCGGCGGTGTCAATTCCAAAGTCTTGCCGTAGCAGCGCGGTCCACAGCCGCTGGTCTGAGCAAACTTTGCGAAGCTCTCTGCACGTACACGCACAATTTGACAATCCGTACGCATCCATTCGTTCGGCAACCATCCACTTCACCTCGGCTGGAAGCGACATGAGACTTCCCGCCGAGAGGATTCCCGCGAGTTGCGCATTGACTGCTGAAAACAATTTCGACGCCATGCCTTCTCGCACCTTATCCCACAGAGCGCGACATCCCTCCAGAGTGATTGAAGCCGCATCGCTCAGCGCGACGTAATCGCTCACCCGCACGAGGGCCGCGAAAGCTAATGCCGCGTCCGCCTCCAAGGCTCCGAAAACCGACAGTTGGTCCTCCACCGGTTGCGCACGCACCGTGCACGTCGCCTCCTCGTCCGTACCGGCGATACAAACCCGGTATTTTGCCGAGTAACATCCACGACGAGCCAAGCCATCCCGCAGTTCGATGTTCCCGATCGTCTTCGCGCCCATGTCGAGCATCAACGCGTGAATTGCCAAAAACGCCAACTCTCCCGCCGTCAGCGCCCCAGACCACTCTCGAAGCGTCTCTCGCATCGTTCGCGGCAACGCATCTTCGACATCCCCATCCAAACCCGCTCTTGCATCCACTTCCATCGTATCGTCTGCGATGCCGTCGTCTATCGAACCTTTCCTCATGTCTACCGAACTTTTCTCTGTAATAGTCTTCGTCTTCGTCTTTGTCGCGTCTTCGTCGTTCCCTGTATTTCTCCTCCACGCACACCGCAACAAATCCCCCGATGACACCCCACACTCAACCAAACGTGCTTCGTCCCCACCCTCGGCGCCCTCCGCCACGTCCTCCTTCCCGTTCAACGACACGAACGTCCACCCTCGTTCACCTAGCGCAGTCTCCTTCCCAAACAGCGCGCGCTCGACCGCCTCTCGAAGTTGCCCGACCGTCCACGTCCCCTCGCACTCGATACGCGTCGTTGTGTTCGAAGAGCTATTATCCTCGTCCGTTCGTCTCGCTCGAACGCGCATCCGTCGTCGTCGTCGGCGGCGGCGTCAACGACTCGCGCGTCTCAAACTGCATTGCGCGCGGATTTCTCGGATGTTTCCGAGAAAACTCTTCTCGGAAACGTCCGAGAGCGCTCCCAGACTGAGACACTGACTGACTGCAGTCGACGACGCTCGGACGAACGCTCGTTCGAACGACGATGGCGGGAAACGACCCGACGGGGGTGAAACAAAACGCGTTCATCGAGTCCAACGGACTCGCGCGGGAACTCATCGAGCGTCGGTTTCGGTTGACGCCGAGAACGATCGGGGCGTTTGCGGTTTTTGGAATCTTCGTGCCGACGATGATTTATCGCGGGGCGGTGAAGGATTTCGTAAGTGCTTCTAGACGACGAGGATGATGCGTGCGGCGCGCGTTCTCGCTTTTTTCCATTCCGTCGGCGCTCTCTTCTTCTTTTCTTTGCTTGTCGTTCGGTTGACGACGTCGACCGAAAGCGCGTGGGCGCGAGGGTTCGTGAATACTGACCTCGAACGATTCGATTCGACTTTTGCCCGCGGCGCGCCATAGGACTCGAACGATGAGCGGTACGGTCGACCGCAAAAGAAGTTTTGGTAGTCTCGGGGTGAAGATGCCCGTCGCATGTACACTCGCGCGATCGACGACGCGCGGACGCTTTCAACTAGTCTCACTTGTAACATCTCAAACCAAACGACGAGAGTCAAACAAACAACACTTCAGTGCACGGCAATTCGAGCGTGCCGCGACGGCGACGATGGCGACGACCGCGATGCGTGCAACTCGTGCGGTTCGTGAGCTGACGCGAGCTTTCGGGGAATGGACGCGCGCGGGGTCTGCGTTCAGCGTAACAGCAACCTCAGCGACAACTTCATCTTGGGGCGTCGTCGAACACGTTTCTCGCGCGCGTCGGTTCGGCGTGTCTTCGTCGTCGTCGAAAACGTGGATGCAGAGCGTTCTGGTGTCGCGCGCGTCGTCTGCGTCTTCGTCGTCCGGATTCATTTCCGCGCGAGAGGCGACGCACAGACGCGGGTACAGACCGCCTCCTCCTTCGTCTTTCGGCAGTCAGTTTGGTTTTGGCAGCAGTCATGGTGGGTACTGGAGCAAGGGTGATCGCGCGTTGTGGGGACTAATTGCCGCGAATGGTGGGGTGTATTATCTTTGGGCCACGCAAGGGGACGAGCGGTTCATGCGGAAGAATTTCATGGTGTCTGAGGAGTCCATAGCGTCTGGGCGGTATCACACCATGTTGACGTCGGCGTTTAGCCACTTTGACATGGCGCATTTAGGTGTCAACATGGTGGCGCTTTATTTCTTTGGGAAGTCGGTAGCGGATCGTTTCGGTGGGAGGTACCTGTTGACGCTGTACTGCGTCGGTGGGGTGGGTGCGAGCGCGGCGCACGTCTTGTGGTGTCGCCGGCAACGCGAACGACGTCGACGAAGGTACCGGGATGATAGAGGTAACTTTTTCGATCGCATGGAGCGAGCTTTTAGCGACTTCGTGGAAGATCAAGGTGCGAGACGCGGGTATTACTTCACTCCGAGTGCGTTGGGTGCGAGCGGTGCCGTGAACGCCATCGTTGCGTTTGAAGTTTTGCTCTACCCGCTTAGGACGATTTACCTGTACGCCATCCTTCCGGTGCCGAGTATTTTACTCGGTGGTCTCTTCTTGCTGCGAGACTTGGCAGGCATTCAAAACGGTCAAGGATCAGGGGTCGCGCACGCTGGTCACTTAGGAGGCGCCGCAGTCGGTGCGTTAGCTCTCGCGACTCTTCGCGCGCGCAGAAGAGTGTTTTAGTTAAATCATTACATGTACAGCTGAATTCGAGCAAATCGATTGTAAATCATTCTATTCCTTCATGTCGTCTCCATCGTTTTCCTTTTCAATAGCGCGAGAAGTTCCTTGCGAGCCAGAGGCGTTCGCGGTGCGGCGCGCGGCGCTCGCGGCGGGTGACATGCCGTTTCCGGTGTTGGATGCCTTGGCCGCTCGGTCGTTCGCTTCTTCATCAGTCGGTTCGTTTCTCGCGCGACTACGAGTCGGTGGTGTGTTCGCGGCGACATTGCTCTGCGCCAGCGCTCGTCTTCGCGAAGCCTCCCCGCTCGCAGCCTGGGTCGTTTGAGTGCGCTCCACCGGCGCCGCTGGCGCGGCGTTTCCTGCGTCGCTCTGCGTCGCATCGCTCTGCGTCGTTGCAGCCTGATTGGCATTGTGAGACGTCGGTGAGCCGATGACCTGCGACACGAGGTCGCGAACCATGTCTACTCTTTGTGCGGCGGTGCTATTTCTTGGATTCGTCTGCGTCGCGGTGTTGGACGCCGGTGCGGTTCGCAAAGCGTTTGGCGGCTGCGTCGTCGCGACAAAACTCGGACCGGGAATGACTCTCATAATGTTGCCGAGCCACCTACTGAGTACGCGGTTCTGAGTTCCGCTTCTGTTTCCGTTTTCGGTCGACTGTGTGCGTTGCGCGTTGGCTGGATGCTGGGCCGCGTCGTTACCTGTTGTAGTGGCGGTCGACACGGAGGCGTTGGCTTGCGTCTCAGCGGCTTGCGCCTGTTGCCGAAGGTACGCTTGCAATTCTGGAGGAAGAGCTTCAATGCCCTCAAACTCTGGACCGTTGACAGTCCTGATGCGCATCATGTTCGTCGGCCTGGGGGCTTGCTGACCTCGTTGTTGACCGTTCTCGTGCAATGGCATGCCCGGAGGGCGCGTGTGCGCAAACTCGCCGCTTGAAGAAATGTACGCCAGGGAGGGATAGCTAAACAAACTTCTCGTCGCGTTCATGTCATCGCCTGCGACGGCAGCCCCTTCCGGAGTCATCGCGTCTGGAGGCGGGGGAATGACAGCGATGGATCGCGCGAGCTCGCACCACAGCGCACCGATTGAGTGCATCAAGGCGGCAACCTGCAGACTTTGCGCTTGCGTCTCCACCGTGTTTTGTCTGCTCTGCGCCGAAAATCTCTCCGCAACATTCGCCATCAGAGGTGTCGCTTCGCGCGCCAACTCGGACGCCGTGTTAATCATCACACTGAGGTTAGAAAGTTCAACCTCACTGTCTTCTCTCGGCGTCCGTCGCCCTTCTCGCGCAGTGTCAGCTTCAGGATTGATGACAACTGGCGGTAACCCGGCGGGTAGTGGAAGATCGAGACGAGTAAAAGGTCCGCACTCCTTGCCCCTACCGGCGGCGAAACACGTGGCGCATAAATCGTAATCGTCGTGAGCGACACTCTTATACCGCGCACCACGCAGAGGACTCACCTCGCACGCGTCGCACTGCACGCCGTAGTGAAGCGCTCCTCCTTCCTGGGCTCGGTTTGCCGACGTTTCGCCCGCGGCCGTCGCCGCTTCCTGCGTTCCCGCATCCTCCGGTGGCATCTGCGGCTCACTCTCTCTCACGCGCTCCAACATCGACCGCAAGTTATCCAAGTATCGTCTCAAAACCTCATCCGTCCGCCCCGTCGCTTCCAACTCCGCCGCCCCGTCGCCTCCCGCTCTGCGAAATCTTTGACCACCCTCCGTCGCCCTCACCACCGGTTGCGAAGTCACCCCAGCCCCAGGAATCCCCATCATTGGCGTTCCAATCGCAAACTCCAACGTCACCGCCCCACCGTTTTGCGTTCCATCCCCAGCCCCACCGTCCCCCCCGGCTCCGCCCGCGCCCCCGGTTGAAAACGGCGCCGCCGCCAACATCGTCGCAATCATCCGCGACAAGTCCCCAATCGTCCCCATCCCCGAACCAACGCCGGTTCCCGCGCCAGGCGGAGGAAACCCCATCATCCCGCGCATTCTATTTTCTACGTTTTCCGGCGCGTGCGGGTCATCTCTCAACGCCTCACGCGCGTCGTCGCGTCCGTCCTCGCCGTTCGCCGCCGGCGGCGCGCTTTGCACCATGAGCAAAGTGTCCCCATCCTCCACCCTCGCCCGCTCCATGTTCGTCTCGTCGCACAGCACCCGCCCTCGGCACAGCAGTCTCTGCGCGTGCACCGGCACCCCGGACGCGCGCTCGATCTCCGCCTTCACCATCGGCGTCGTCGCCTGTCGGTTTTGAAAAACACATCCGTCCGTCGTCTCAGTCAGTCATTCGTCATTCGTCGTCGTTCGTCGTCATCCGTCGTCGTCATCCGTCGTCTCTCTCATCTCGCGAGGTGTTCGGCATCTTCTTCCATCTTCTTCACGCACCGTTCTGGGCACGCGCACGTAGTGCTCCCCGCGCGGATGGGCGCGGATTTTCACCCGCACGAAAGCCGGGTCGCGGGGACCCAACGCGTCGTCCATGAGCGAGAAAAATTATCGTCTCGTCTCGTCGTCTCGTCTCGTCGTCGCGTCGACGTGTGACGCGGGACGTGCAGTCGACGCGTGCGTTATTTTTGGGCGAGGCGTCCAGTGGTTGTGTGAAGACGCGACAGACGCGACCGACCGACCGACGCCAAAGGTTGACGCCGACGCGAACGGGCGACGCGGACGGAACCGGGGGCGGTGGATGAAGAGAAATTTATTTTTGTGAAAAATATTCGTCCCTCCTCGTCGTCGTCGTCAACGGGGGGTTGGTGGTGGTGGTCGGTCATGAACGTCGACATGGGGCCGCTGTGGAGAGCGACGCTGACGTACGCGATGGTGACGATGAGCGTGGCGAGCGGGATGACGGCGACGATGAGCGTGTTGACGAGGGAGTTGAAGTTTTCGGAACGGCCCGAGGCGTTGAATGGGTATTACGCGAGCGCGTTCGCGGTGTCGGCGTTGAAACCGGCGTGGGCGTGGGCGAGCGACAAAACGCAGCGATGCCGACGCGGCCGACGCGGCCGACGCCGGGCGATGCACGCGGCGATAGGGTGCGTGATGGCGAGTGTGGCGAGCGTGGGGACGGCGACGTGTCGATCGGAAGGCATGGCGTACGCGTGGGGGATGTTGGCGAGCGCGGGGACGTCGTATGCGTACGCGGCTACGGATGGGTACGTGGTGGAACGCGCGGGTAGAGAGAGGAAGGATGCGGTGGCGACGCAGAGCTTGGCGATGGGATCGCGGACGTTTGGTTCGTTGTGTGGGGAGTTTGTGAGCGCGGTGACGCTCGCGATGGCGAGCGCGAGGGTTGGGATGTTGGCGTGTGCGGGGTGGTTTGCGTGTTCGGCGGTGTGCGCGTGGTTTGTCCTGCGAGTTGACGAGGACGATTCCCGCAATGTTGCGGCGGAAGCGGTTGAGAAGAGTGATGGTGACGAGGACGGCGCGTTTCATAGTGATGCGCGCGCGTCGTTTTCCTTTTCGGCGTGCGCGTCTTGGTTGTGGGAGACGTACGCTCCGTTGGCGACTCCGACGTACGCTCGATGTTTGGTCGCCGTCTTCGTGTACAGAATCGCGCCAACAGCCTTGGATACGTACGGTGCGTACGTGTACTCGACGTTTGAGAACATCGTCCCGAACTGGGGGTTTAGCGTCGTCTCCTTGTTTTCGTCTCTCGGCGCGCTTCTGGCGCCCATAGTGTTTGGATGGATATTGAGCGGCGATTCGTCTCGGCGATGGTTTCGGTTTCAGTGCAACCATGCGTTGACGTCCATCAAGGAGCGTCTGACGAACGCGCCGACATGGTTGATATTTGTGTTGGCAGCCGCTTGCGACGCCATTTTCGGGTTGTGTAGGCTCTTCATCGTGTGGTGGCCGCCCAGTCGCGGCGGTGGCGCGGTGGCTTCCCTCGCCTTGACGGATGCAATCTCCACGTTTGGCTTGCGCGTCGGCTACATGCCAATCGTCACCCTCGCCGCCATGGTCGCCCCACGCGACATCGAGGCGGTTGGATTCGCCACAATTATTCTCGCGAGCGATATCGGCGCCCTTGTCGCCGCCGGTCTCGCCGCCGGAACGACTAAAGCCATGAACCTCGGAGCTCCGACGAGCTCTGACGCCGCCAGTCGTTCCTGGAACGCCTTACCCACATTTCTCCTCCTCGTCGCCGCGTTCAAGGCGCTCATCCCACTCATTGCGATAAAACCCATCCTCGGCCGCGTCGTCGATGATGAAGACGCACAGTGGAACGCATCCACCATCACCGCAGGATTCCCTCTCTCTTCGTCGGTATCCGCGTCTGTTGACGATTCGTCCAACCGACGGCTCGTCCGTCCAACGTCCGACGACGCCGCGGACGACGACGACGACGACGACGACGACGACGACGACGACGACGACACGGAAGACCGTAGATATCTATAATTCATAGTCGTTTCCATTAGATTAGCCATGCACGATAGAGACGCAAAGCGCGTGTAGTACACATATTCTCGATTAGTTTGAATAAACCGAACCAGCTCTGTCTGTGTGCCAAAAAGCGTCCTCGTCAATCGTGGCGGCGGCGGCGCGCATCAGTGTAAGGCGCGCTCGAACGGACCCGCGCGAGCACGCAGACGCGAGACGACCCCACCCCCGTGGATTGAAGATGAAGAATAGAAAGAAACGCATCGAACGCCGGGAAGCCGAACTCGGCGCGGCGGCGGTGCGACCGGCGTCAGCGACGCTCGGGGATGTCGCGAGTGACTCTGAGGATGAGGGCGCGGACGAAGCATTCATGGCGGAAAGACGCCGCGCGACCGTCCCGGGAACGGGGTACGTCCCGGCGGGGAAAGCGTCGCACGTCAAAGATGCGACGTTTGTGAATAAAACGGAACGAACCTTGGTGTTGGCGAGCCGAGGAACGACGTCGAGGTATAGACACTTGATGCTGGACCTGATGACGTTGTTGCCAAACGCAAAGAAGGATGCAAAGTTGGACACGAAGAACGAGAGGCAGGTTGTCGTCGAGGCGGCGGATTTGCGAGGGTGTTCCACGGCGTTGTTTTTTGAGTGTAGGAAGAAACAGGATTGTTACATGTGGTTGGCGAAGACGCCGAGTGGGCCGTCTATTAAGTTTCACGTGGAAAACGTGCACACGATGGCCGAGTTGAAGATGACGGGGAATCATCTCAAGTTTAGCCGGCCGTCTTTGCACTTTGCTCCCGCGTTTGACGAGGAACCTCATAGGAAATTGATCAAGGAGGCTTTGATTCAGACGTTTTCGACGCCTTACAAGCACTTCAAGTCGAAGCCGTTTTACGACCATCAAATGTGCTTTTACTGGGAGGACGGCAGAGTGTGGTTTAGAAACTACCAAGTCGTGCATCCCGTGGGTAAGGAAGTCAAGGCGCAAGGTCTCACGCTCAGCGAAGCTGGTCCGCGCTTGTGCTTGCATCCGATTAAGATTTTTGCTGGCGCTTTCGGTGGGGCTGTTTTATTTGAAGACGAAACCTTTGTGTCTCCAAACGAACGCCGAGCTGAAAACAAAAAGCGTGACGTCGAGAAGTACCAGCGCAAGGTTCAAAAGAAGCAAGCTCGCAAGGCACACAAGAGCATGAACGCTCTGAAGGGTGGGGAACTCGACGATTTGTTCAGGGATGATTGAGTCGTGCAGTGATTTTGTAACAGAAACGTAAAACTTTGTAGCCAGTCAACCTCAGTGTGGGCCTCTCGAACGACATGACGCGCGACGACGCGAGAGTGTACGTTTAAATGTTTGCACGATATCGTGAAGACTCGGCGTCGCTCGCGACGCATCTCAGCGGCGCGTCGACGTACGCAGAGGCGAAGAAACGGCTTCCAAGAGCGTTCGCTTTTAACGAGTACAAAACTCCCGAGACGGCGTTAGACTTCTCGCAAAACTACCTCTCTCTGGCGCGATGTCTGGCGTCCGTCATGCGTGAAGCAGACGGAAGAAGAGATTTCGCGTTAGCGGCGCTCACCACCGCGACTCTGCTTCGCTGGTCCCATGGAAAGCTGCTCGAGGCTGACTGGAGTGAATCGCGGCGAAGCGACTCTGCACTACACACACGGCGAGGAGAGAGCACGGAAAACGTCGATGAAGCGAGTTCGATAGGTCGAGAAGCCTTGTATAGTGCTCTGGAAGCGCTCAGCGCTGGTGCTTCTGCGAGCACTTCTCGCGGATTCGGGGTAGAGATGGACCTGACGCGAATCAAGGAGAAGATTCAAGAAGAGAGCGGTGCAGCAAGCGAGCGTCAAGAGAGGGATTTGATAGAGCAAGCGGCGAGGCTACTCGTGCAAGAGAGCGATATTGACGGTGCGATTGCTCTGCTTCACACAAAAAAGTCAAACGCAGTCCGAGATCGACCCCGTGGAGGGCGTCATTTCAGCGGCGGGCCGGCGAGGAAGAAGATGCTTGCGCTCTGTCAACATTTACAGTGGATTCGTCGCATGCGTGCCGTCTCCAAATCGAACTCCACGAGAGTCGCAAACGCTACACTCCCTGAATTCCCACCCAAGAGTAGCGGTGCGAGGAGTATGGTTCACGCGCAAGACGCCATGGCTGTGAAATATGCAAAGGATGCGCTACGCCTTTTACAAGATGCCAGCCAACACAATGAAGGCGACGCGATGTGTGCTATAGCTGAAGCGCAAATACACGTGTTTCAAGGCAAGTTTATAAAAGCGCGTGATTCAATACTTTCATGTCTAATGAAAAATCCGGACGATGCCGACGCTAACGCAGCTTTTGCCGAATTGCTCATGCATACGCATTTGAGCAGTTTTCGCAAAATTGAGGAAAGTGAACTCATCAATGCATGTTCAGCAGCTCTCAGAGTCGACCCGACCGGCATGCGACCGCTCAAGATGTATGCATCGTTAGTCAAATCTTCTAGTATTGATAGAATCAAGTTGGATTTGCTGGATGCGGTGGCGACTTGCATTGATGTTGACCCAACTAACAGCTGGGCTTGGGTAATGTTAGCCACTATGCTGACCGGGTTGCGGGGACTTGGTTCATTGCCGGTGCGACAATCTCATGCATCGAAACGATCACCATCGAGTAGTAGAAACACTAGCAGAGAAAATCAGAGTGAATCGCGTACTCGGTCGACCAGTATGCGAAACGCCTCCAGCTCAAGGCGCTCGTCAAAAGATGACGATTCATCTTCAAGTGACTCGGATTCAGAAGTCGAGGACGAGCTCATCGGCGATTTCGACTTCGATGCTGCCGCTTCGCAATATGAATCGGCGCTAGATCCAGAAACGGTGAGAGACGTCTTCAAAGAACGTGACTGGTGGATTCAAGTGATGTTCAATGAGCACAAGACGAGGTTGCGGCGATTTCAAAAGAGCTCGGTGATACTATGGCGAGCGAAATTCGTTGTTTCCAAAGTTCTATTCGCTGGAATGCGTGACACCTACGAGTTCAGAAACGTGATCACGGCTCGTCTACGTCAACACAAGGAGCGCATCGACTATGATGAACTTATGGCCGGAGTGATTGAGCGATGCGAAGAGCGTCAAGGTTTGTACAAGGCGAAAGGTCGCACAAAGAGACGTCGCAACTCTATCGATGATGTCCATGAAGACGAAATTATACTGGCAAAGACTACGAGCAAAATAGACTTTTCGCGGAGAAACGCGCGCAAGCGTCTCGATCAGGCGTTGGAAGATGCCGAAAACGATGAGAACATCTCAGACGAGCGGCTGCGCGAATTGCTCAATCAACATACAATTTCAGAGTTTCGAAACAAGTTGTCCAAGGCGAAGACCAATTCGAAACGCACGGCAAAGCGGCAACGAAGTACTGTCATTAGAGGTAGTGGTACAGCTCGACAGCTGCGAGAGCTAGAGGCTGCGGTTGCGAGAGGCGAGGAGATAGATTCGTCTCTGCTGACGGCTGTGCGCAACGAACGGATGAGGCAAGTTGAAAACACTAGGAAATATCAGCGCGAATACATGAGAAAAAGACGAGCAAATGCCAAGTCGACGAACACCGCGGGATTATTGTAACAGCATTTGAATAGAAATCACAATGTCAAAGTAATACCCACCGGAGCATGGTCAGAGCCGGTAATTTTATCCAAGATGAACGAATCCGCAATGCTGACGTCAGATGTTGCATCAAACATGCGTTTCGATGCGAGAGTATAATCTAGTCGCAAGCCCTTGTTGTAAGGTCTATTTCCAGCACGAACGCTCCAATAAGAGAACCACCCCTTCACGTCTTTGTGAAGAAATCTAAATGCGTCGTGCAAATTGTTTTCCTCAAGCATGACGCCGAAAGCCTTGCGCTCTTGAGGAGTCGTTCCCGCGCTCTTCTTAATGTGTGCCGCCCCAACATTCCAAATATCCTCGTCTAAATGCGCAACATTCAAATCACCCAAGTAAATCACAGGCTTTTTCGCATCCAATTCAGCCAGATGTGCGCGCATATCTTTCTCCCAGTTGCCGATTCGGTAGTCCAAACGCTTGAGATCTTGTCCACTGTTCGGCACGTACGCAGTCACGACGTAAAAGTTGTCGTACTCAAGCGTCAGACTCCGCCCTTCGTCTGTGTAACCGCGAGACCCCAATCCTTCCGATATTGAAAGCAGTTTCGGGCCGGCGTACCGATTGGATTTCGCTGGAGACTTGGCGCCGCCCAACATGGCATCCAAAGATACCTGTTGCTTCTCACCCGCCGCTTTTTTCTCCGTCGCTTTACACAGAGCGACAACCCCGGAGTAACCCTTCTTCGCCGTGCTCACGGCAAATCGCACGGTGACGTACTGCGGGAACTTGTTCTTCAACTTTGCCGTGAAATCCGCAACGTTGCCCTCTTGCAGTTTGTGCTCTTGCAGAATCAAAACGTCCGGTGACTCCGTCTCGATCAACGCTTCCAAACTGGAGATGTTCTTCTCGTAGAAACTTCGCATGCCGGCAATGTTCCAAGAGATCGCCTTGAAGTTTGACCCCGCACCGGCGCCGTTCGTCGAGTAAAGGCGTTCGATTTCCGTTTGCATGAGCGGTTCGTTATTCGCCGTCGTCTTCACCTTCTTCTTCGACGGTCCGTCCAAAGCCCCGGTTTTCGGCGTCGCATCGTCGGAAGATACGTTTTCCTTCGTCTTGGGCGGCATTTTCGATCGAAATACTTCGCGTCGACGCGTCGTAGTTTGAAGATTCGCCAGCGTTTTCCTGGCTGTCCACCGTGTTTTAAAACGAGTCGACGCAAGAGGCGGCAGCACTTCTCACGGTCCTCACAGCGCTGCGCGCCGCGCGGACGATGTTGCGGACGCTGTGCCGGCGCGTGCCGGCGCATTGTGCGGAGACGCACTTGCTCCGTCGTCGACAGGCGGTTCAACCGGGTTGCAGACGCGGTGTCGCCTCGACTCTGACCGTGAGCAAGGCTTCTTCAAAGAAGGGCGGCGGCGAAACTACGAGCGGTTCCGGCGCGCGAGCGGTTCGTTACGTCCCGCTGAGCGTGGTGACAGTGAGTAAGGGTGGCGGGGCGTCTATAGACGGCGCTGTGGGCGAGTACGCGAAGAGATGTACCAGGTACGCGCCGTTTGAAGAGGTGAATGTGAAGCAAAATCCAAAAAACGTGAAGGACAACGACGCACAGCGGGAGCACGAGGGAGAGCGAGTGATGAAGACGATCGGTGCTCGCGACTTTGTCATTTTAATGGACGAGAGAGGTAAGGATGTTTCAAGCGAAGACATGGCGGATCTGGTGGCGCGAATCGGGGATGAAGGTTACGAACGTGGCGTTTTTGTCCTGGGAGGCCCATTCGGTCATGGTCCGCAAGTGGTAGAGAGGGCGAACGCAAGCGTTCGTTTGTCCAAGATGGTTCTCAATCACCAGGTTGCTAGACTTGTCTTAGTGGAAGCGATTTATCGTGCGCACACCATCCTTCGCGGTGAGCCATACCACCATTAGACAACGGGATGGGTGCGCATTGAACGCATCATTGATTTTTTTGTAACACTACCGGTAGATAGATTCAAACAACGGAGCGCTCTCCGTCTGACTACGCTTTTCTAACTAACAACGCCCCGCACTCTAAGTGCGGAGTGTACGGAAACTGATCGAAGACGGCGAATCGCATGATTTCGTGCGTTTCTCGAAGAATTTCACAGTCTTGGGCGAGAGTTTTGGGGTTGCACGAAATGTATATGATGCGCTCAAAGCGAGTGCAAAACTTGCTCACATCCCTGCCCATCCCAGCACGAGGTGGGTCGACAAGAATCGTACTTAAATCGTACGATGACAAATCGATATCCTTCAAACGCGTGTACTCTCTACCACCATCAAGCGCGTCGGCCAGCTCTTCTGCGGAAAGTCGCGCTGTGACGACATTATCAACACCGTTTGCCGCCATGTTCACGTGAGCAGCCGCGACAGAGCTCTTTGAAATCTCTGTTGCCAAACACTTGCGGTACAGCGGCGCCAGAGCGATCGTGAAGTGGCCATTACCGCAATATAATTCCAAGAAATCTCGATTCGACTGTGTTACGCTCATTGGGCCATTCGGTGATTCGTAAAGTGCTGCTGAGCGCGCCCATGTAAGCATCTGGGCCGCAATAACCGCATTGGGTTGCGTGAAAGAGCCTTCCAATTGCTTGTAACTAAGCTCCATACCGTCCACTTCCACGCGTTCGGTCACGAAATCCTTTCCTAAAACTAACTTTTGCTTGCGAGCACGTCCAATCACATCAATGCCTAAGCGCGAGCGCATTGCTTCCGCTTCGCGTTCCCAAGCTTCATCGAGAGGTCGATGATATAAAAGGCTCACAACTGCATCGCCGGTCGTCGTCGTGAGAAAATTTGCTTGAAAAAGTTTTCGTCGCAGAACATCTGTGGACGTCACCTCTTGCAGTAGTTGCGGCATCAGCTCCCGAATACGTGTGCTCGCCATCGGAAAGTCCACAATCTCGACCGGTTCCTTCGGACGATCAGAGTCACACATCGCATAATAACTTCTCTCACCCTCGTGCCAAACCTTGAACTCGGCGCGCATCCGAAACTCCTGTCGGGTGCTCTCAAACTTCTCTGTGGTCGCGGGTAAATTTGTGATGCCATCGAAGTGCGCGCGCGCGATCGCAATCTTCTCTTCAAGCTCTTGCGTGTAAGACGCCGGACGGCACTTGACGTCCAATCGTGCCGTCGGCGCGGTAACATGATAGCATCTGCGAGAGTAAGGCCTGGCGGCGCGTTTACACAAAAAGCGAAACGCTGCGTGCTGGCGGCCGACTAGCGACGAGGAACTGGTGAACATGTGCCTTCTATGCTTGCACGAGCCGGTAGAACGGTGAGAAAAGCGCGTTCGGTGGTAGTAGCGCGCGGGCGATTCCACCGGCGTTCGCACCGACGTCTGAAGGCAATCGGTTCGTTGTGGTTTGTCTGTTTACTTAAACAAGGAATCTATTTCTGTGTTTGTTCGCGGCTTGTATCCGAGAACCTAAGCTAGGTCGCGAGTAATCATCTCTAGGGCGTCAAAGAGTTCATTCGGAGTACCAAACTCGGGTGGTCCATACTGCTCCGACTCTCGAAGCATAGCTTTGACTTCCTCACCGTATTCAGAAACTATTGAGCCAAGAGCCATTTCGACTGAGTCAGAAATTCTTCGCGCCGTCTGCACCGCTGGAGTGAAAGCGGGAGTCACAGCGCCGTTGGCATCGTTTCTATTCGTTGCGGTGATGCCTAAAAAGTATAGGACATTGTTGATGATTCTGTTCCTCTTCGCAACAAGTGAATTCGCCTTTTCTGTGCTCGCTAAATCACTTGATGTGAATCCTGTGGACACACGAACGGGGGGCGAACCTTGCTCTATGATTGTCCGGACCGCCAAAAGGACGGTGAGTAGTGTTCTCACGATTGCACTCATCGTTGGCTTGATTTGCTTCGCATTTTCTCTCACATCTTCACGTCTCGCCGCGACAGCAAGTGCTGCCGCCGCCCTCGCGCCCCAAATCGCCAACTGCCCATAAGACTTCACCACCGTGGACAACTCTCTGGCTGCTACATCGACAGAAAGAACCTCGCTTTGACGTAGCGCGTTCCATGCTTGCTGTGTTTGTGCGCTTTCATGACGGAATTTCGGCTTTGGAGTGTTCATCTGCACGTACTTTTCGCTAATCCGCTGCGCAGCGCTCGCATCAGCGTCACGCAGTGCGGCCAACATGGTGCGATCCATCGCTTTGTTTACGGACCGCGCGATTGACGCCAAGGGTGCGAGCGCATTAGAAATAGCGATAGCCCATGGTGCATCCGGTGTATCGCCATATACGAGTCGACGTCGTCCTCTGCCACCGCTTTCTGCCACGACGCACAAGTCCAAGTACGCCAAATGTTGAACGAAAGGCACCTCAAAATGGTTCAAGCCCGCCATAAGCGGCTCGCTCGCAACCTTTGGACCCTGGGTAAGACTTTGAGGTCTGAATTTGTAGCGCTCTGTGTGCACTATTCCGGCGCAAAAGATGGCCAACGCCCAAGATGTGCTAACGAGCGCACCGGCGGCCCAACATGATAGTGACCCAAACAACAAGCCTCGAGATGATTCAGCGGTCAACTTGATGATGAATCGACGCGATAACAATACAGCGATGATATTCGCAACGCATGCATATATTGAGCGTCTGAGACCGACGCGAACGCACGGTAAGATACCACGTTTGAGTCGCAAACCGCGTGGACGTTGAATCGGCGCAAACGGTACAACTAATCCATCGGTGAACCACATAAAAATGACGGTCAACACACCAGCGACGCAACCAAACTGCCCAGCAAATGCCGGATCGAGCTCATTCACCGCAAGCCAACCCACGAGAGTGTCGCGCCTAGTCACTCGCGCGACGAGCGAGCACGCCAAACCTCCGGAGCACGCAAACGCGCCTCCGAGTGCGCCGATCATCACGCCTTCACGCATCATGGCTGTCGCGAATCTTTCACCAATCCTTTCGGCTTTCATAATTCCACAAGCATCCTTCTCACCGTTCGGTATGAAGTCTGCAGAGCTCGGTCTCACACAGAGAGAAACTGCGGCAGCAGCTGGCAGTTGCGTCAATGCGTACGCGAACGCCTTCGCCGCGCGCGATATCCAGCTCGTTTCGAAGAAAAAGCCGTTTGTTAGCTCCAAACAAGAAAAGAAGCCGAATGCCTAAGGTTCGTCGAAGCGGTGAGCGTCAGTACGCGGCGCATGATCGCGTAAACGTTGCGAGTTTTGAAAAGGTACCGTCAGGGGAACGCGACGGGAGGCTTTCTTTCGCGTCGTAAACCTCGAAGCGCGACTTACCACGACGAAGGTAGCTATGGATGACCACGCGACGACGCCGATGCATCTCCAGAGTCGCAGTTCCGCGACATCGCGGACGAACCAGCGCGCATCCATGGCGCGAGTGGTGGACTGAGGAAAATTGTGGGTTTGTTGGGAGCTTTTCAAGTCGCGTGTGTCTGGAATGGATTGGACTGGTGGATACAAGATGGAATATTGCATGACTATGACGCTGTGAGATGCTGGCAGGGAAAAACAACAATAATATGAGTTTATGCTATGGACATGGTCGTGAACGAATCCATGTGATCGAAACGACGAAGGTTGCGAATGATTTCGTCCTCCAGAGTTGGGAGCGTCGCGCGCAGCGACTTGAGAACGTCTCGGTCAATGGCAAGCACTTCTAGTGTTTCGTTCGCAACCACAGTTGCCAGACGAGGCTGACCGGTGAGAAGAGCTAATTCACCGAAGTATCCGCCGGGTCCAAAGTTGCGGAGGATGCGAGCGGCTGGGAGATTGCTGCTCTCACCCGCTCGGTCGATGTCAGCATCGGCCTTGGTGGAAACCGCCGAACCTTTCAATACGACGTAGAACTTGTCTGCAACTTCGCCTTGGCGAATAATCTTTTCACCAGGCTGGTAAGTGAAACGTTTCGCTTGTTTGACGACCATGGCGCGTTCGTACGAGCCAAGATCAGCGAAAACAGGAATTTTAGCAAGGGTACGTTCATAACGTAACTTACGCCATGCCATGCCGATTTCCTTCGTCGGTTCGTCGAATCTGTCAACGAATAAACTAGAATCGTCTCCATTGGCGCTAGAACGGCATTCTTCGTAAGCTACACGTGGTACAGCCATGAGAGTCACGTCATTCATTGCAACGACAGTCTCAGTACTTGGCTTCGAGGCAAACATGTATGGCTCACCAAAGTAACCACCCCTGTGAATGATATCACTGTCATCTTCCTCACCACTGCGCCCTTTCTTTTTCGTGCTTTGTTGATCAATCTTAACAGAACCTCGCGTGAGGATGTACATCTCATCTGGAGTGGCTTCGCCAGCTTCAACAATGCACTCGCCTGCTTTGAAGTGTCTCGTCTTCACGAGACCGGCGAGCTTAGCTCTCCGTTCGCTCGGAAGGGCGTCGAACATGTGAACGTTGGCAAGTAGATTCTTGTTTCTTTGCAGTAGAACCTTGCGCTCTCCACCGGTGATCATTTCCAGTAAAGCAAACATAGCCGCGTAATGCGGCGCCGTGCGGAAGAAATGAGCGCGCGAGCCCTTGTACAGAGCTAACGGCCCTTCTCTGAGGACTATATATCTAAATGCTCTAATCGTGTCCTTGTGAATATGTGGTTTCAGGTACACGTACGCCCGTGACGTGTCGATGGGTTGCATGACCGCTACTGATGCAGCCGCGCTCAACACGCCGCTCAGCGCGCCGAGCACCGGCGAACCTGGACTGAGAATCATATTCCGCACGAGCGCTTCGCTCGCGATGGACTGCACCGTAAGATTCACGCTCGACCCTAGCATATCACGCGCGACGGATGCACCGACACCCTTGTACAAAGTTCTCCAACCTTCATTCGCACAGATGCTTCGTATGGCTTGCAATCCGTTGCTGTATTCGCACATGCTCGCCGGCACTTGCATCCTAGTCTTGACGAGATCGAACGGATTACTCGATACCGCGCCGACGGCACCGGACAAACAACCAGCGATAAATCTTTTCCACGCTGGCGCTGGGGTTCCATCGTCATCGTGCAAGGCTCTCAACACAGGAGCGAATAATCCAATGCGAAACACGTTCTTTGAGCTCTCTCGCACCATGGCCACCGGCAACCCTCTGTAGGGTCCTCTCAACGCTCCTTCTCTTCGCACCATGTTCGTCACGACCTCGCGCATGGACGACCCCCAACGCGCACCCGCGGCTCCAGGAAGCTGCATCAACGTCTTCGCGCGATCCATCGGGTTTGTGAACACGACGGCCATGCAGGAGGCAGCCGCAGCGTTCGGCATCGAGACCCAACGCGGGAGCTGGAGCTTCGTGGTGTTGTTCGTCACCGCATCGCGACGCGGAAGAGTCAACGTACTCGTTCTACGACGGACAACCTCCGTAGGAGGCCGCTTCAGCCGACCCATGGCTCTCCGTGGACGTTCCTCTTGCGGCGCGCGACGCAAAGTGCGGACGACGTCGCGGTTGCCATCTTTTCGACTGTTAAAAAGTGCAAGTGGGCAACTTCGTATTTTTAAGTCACACAAAAGGAGGTGGTGCAAGGATCGACACGCGCGCATGGTGCGAGGTGTGAACCCTCCCGAAAGAGAGCGGGTTGTCAGATGAGGTGATGGCTGAAATAATTACATGATGAAATCGTCGTCGTCGTCCTCTTCGTCGAAATCCATGGTGAAATCCAAGTCGCCAGCGTCGTCGAGAAGATGCGAGTGCGCTCCTGCGCCACGATTAGGGCATTTCTTCAGAAGCGATTCCGCCATCTCGCGGTCATCTCCCGTAGAGTTGGCTATGATTGCGGCGAGATGTTGGGCAGTGCGTGCGTCTGGGTCAAGTTTCCTCGCGGACATGTCATTCATGATGATCGGGCCGTACTCTGCGAAACCACCGCTGAGCGAGGCGCAACGAAACAGTGTATTGTACGTCTCAACGTTTGGCTCGCCACCATTCTCGATAAAATTTTGAACGTGCTCGGTGGCTGCTTTAATTTGTCCAAGGTGGGTGTAAGCGACGAGTACACAATTCAACAACCAAACGCTCGATGAGTCTGTCAGTTCGTTGAGCGAGTTGGCGAGAACGAGCGCCTTTGTCGGCTCGCGCTTCGCAAGCGCGAGAACTCCGACGCCCATGGCGATGTCATCGAGCTGAACTCCATCTGGAGGATCCTTAATCATCTCCAAGACGAGATCCGACTGCCCCAATGATCCTCTCGCCTTGAGGAGCGATGTGAAAGAAGCAGTGTTGTGCTCGACGTCGCTTTGTAACATATCTATCTCAATCCGATCCAATGCTTGTCTCGTGAGCTGCAAAAGAGGGCCGATAGAGTCTTCACCATTACCGAAATCGTCAACGCTTTCCAAATCGAGTTCAGCGGCTTGTTTCGAGCACACTAAAAAGAGCGGCACAAACGTATCTGGTCCAGCTTGGACGCCTGATGCCGCCATACTGGCTCGCGCATTCAACGCAGCTTCAAGATCACCCGCTCGGGCACACGCGCCAATCAAAATATTATACATGACTGTATCGAGAGTGAGTCCACGTTCTTGCATCATTTTCAGAACCTCAGCCATTCCTGGCAACGAGTTGTGTTCCGCATGTGCGAGCAGCAGAGGTGTAAACGTGTACCGTGTTGGCTCAAGTTTTCTGTCTTCCATCTCATCCAAAATTTCCTGAAATCGCGCCATGGTATCTTCTATGTCAACACCTTCACGGTCTCGCTTGGCGTGCTGATACTCAGCGCGCAGGACAGCGTTAAACGTGCGCACATCTGGCAGGACATTCAACTCTTCCATTTTGATAAACCAATCAGTAACACTGGCAATATCACCCACTGCCGCGAAAGAATCCATCACCGCATTCGTGGCTAATAAAACTTCTGGTGCACCGACGAGAGAAATTTCCTCATCATCTCTTAAGCCTCTTCTGTACTCCTCTAAACCACGCGCGCCCGTCCATCGCGTTTGTGGCGTCTTCCAATTTTTGTTTTGAGACATCTTCTCCATCTCTTCATCCGAACGGCGGCGTCCTACTCTGTTGTACATTTCACCGAGAGCCTGTGTCGCGAGCTCTCGTGATTCCGCGGCGGTCGCACTCTTTTGCTTGCCCAGAAAAGCGTGAGCGATGACTCTTTCCTGATGAGCTTTCAGAGCTCTCGCTTTGACTTTTGATTGACTCCAAACCGCCTCAACTGACGCACTAGTGCCAGCGACTCGTTCGAGCTTCATCAAGCAGTGCAAGGTGTTCGCTCCCGGCGCAATATCAAACTCAAACATCATCGTCTCGATCTCTTGAACCATGGCGCGGTCGCCAGCCTTGGCTGCACCGTTCATCGCGGTGGTGAAGAGTAAACTGTTCACCGATCGCCTCAAAGCTCTTCTTGGATCACCATCAATCATGTCTCCGATGATATGACTTAAGTCGTGCTTCTGATCAGCCGCTTCATCCTCCAAACTATCCCCTGGAACGCCGTACAAGTGCATTTTCAACCAGTTGAACGCGTCCTTGTACCTCCCCGCTCTGACGAACGCCGTCATCATAGCCACGTGTGTGCTCACGTCTGGCGCCACATTCTCGGCAAGCATCGATTCAACAATATTCAGCGCAGTTTCAGGCTCTCTCGCGCGCGCCGCCGCGAGCACACTCACGTTCCACGCCGCGCGACCTGGACTCGCGTGCGCTCTCGTGAGCGCCTCAAACTCCTCTCGCACTCTCTCAAAGTCACTCACCCTCAGCGCCGCTCGCATCCTGCGCACGTAATCCCGTCGAGAACCCACTGCGCCGCGATTCACACCATCGCCCACTCCTTCCCCGGATGTCGACGCCGTCCCTCCGCCCCCGCGTTCGTTCCTCGCACCGTCGACGTCCTCGGTACCGGCCCTCGACGCGTTCAAAGCATCCGACGCGCAGCACCGCGTCGCGACGCGTCGCGAGACGACGGCCCGTCGCGCGAGACGCGTTAGCGTCGACAGCATTCCTCCCTCCCGTCCGCTTCGTCGTCGTCCGCTTCGTCGTCGTCGTCGTCGTCGCGGTGCGTTGTGACCCGCGAACGTCTCGTCCGTCCGTCCGTCCGTCCGTCCGTCTGTCGCTCGAACGGTGTCCGTGGGGCTGGAACGCCCGAGAAAGATGGCGATTCGTGTTCCCTCGTCAGAACGATGCGCGCGATACTGTCGACACCGACGATGACGCCCGGTCGTGTCCGCGCGCGACGAAACAGCGTCGCGGGACGATCGTCACCGTCGCGCGGGGATGCGCCCGGTGAACCGTCGCGCGAGGTTGGATCCCCGCCAGAGTCGCCGGATTCGCGGTCGTCGTCGATCGAGATTAACAATCACTTGACGCGCTTGGACTTGATGGGTGACGGTACGATTTGGCCATCGGAAGACGTGTCGAAACGCTCGCGGGTGGGGTACTTTGGGCAGTATAAATCGATGCATCATCGATCTGTGCAGAGACCATATGCGTTTTGGAACGAGATGGCGTCGGAATTGTTTTGGCTCGATGATGTGGAGGAGAGCGAGTCTCGGTGGAGTTTTGACGCCGAAGAGCCGAAGAATGAATGGTTCAAAGGGATTCGCACAAACGTTTGCTACAATTGCCTCGATAGAAACATGGAAAACGGATATGAACATCACACGGCGCTGATCTTTGAAGCGAATGATCCGAAAAATTGTCAGACGTACACTTATGCTGAACTTTTGTTTGAAGTGGATACTCTCGCGAAGACGATGTTGGCGTACGGTATTCAACCCGGAGATCGCGTCGTCATCTACGCACCGATGATTCCGATTCTGCCCATCTCGATGTTGGCGTGCGCACGCATTGGTGCTGTGCACTCTGTAGTATTCGCAGGCTTCTCCGCAGCCAGTCTCGCGCAGCGAATCAAAGATTGTCAGCCAAAACTCGTAATCACGGCGAGCGCGTCTCAACGAGGTACAAAGCTCATACCGCTGAAGAAGATTGTCGACGAGGCGCTGAGTCTGTGTGATGGTGATGGAGTGCGAGTTAAAAAAGTGATCGTTCAACACAATACCGACATCAAGATGGAAAGCGTGAACATGGAAGAAGAGCGAGATGTTTGGTACTACGTGGCGACGAAGGACTTTCGATTTGACAAAAGGACAGCATTGATTCACTGGTCTGATGGAACCGATCCTCTCTTCATCCTCTACACGTCTGGATCCACAGGCAAACCAAAGGGCATCGTTCATAGCGTCGGCGGCTACATGACGTACGTCTACACGACGAGCAAGTTTGTCTTTGAGTTAAAACCAGGAGAAACAATGTTTTGCACAGCCGACTTGGGTTGGGTCACTGGACACTCGTACCTCCTCTATGGACCTCTACTGAATGGGGCTTCCACCGTTCTTTTCGAAGGAATGCCCACGTTTCCTGATCCTGGCATATGGTGGCGCCTTGTGGATAAGTACAAAGTGTCCGTCTTTTACACATCGCCGACGGCGTTGCGAACCTTGAGAGCTTTTGGTGAAAATCCAGTCAAGGAGAGTTTGCGTCATTCGTTGAAAATCCTGGGATCTGTGGGTGAGCCAATAGACATAGAAACATGGAATTGGTATCGCACTACGGTTGGCGATGACTCTCTACCCGTCCTCGACACGTGGTGGCAGACTGAGACAGGAGGTGTAGTCATCTCGCCTCTGTCTGCGACTCCTCTCAAAGCGGGATCTGCAACTTTTCCTTTCTTCGGCATCGTTCCGGCGATAATCGATCCAAGCGACGGCTCAGTCATTGAAGGCGAAGGCGAAGGGTGCCTATGCTTCTCAACTGGTTGGCCTGGATTGATGCAAGGTGTGTACCGCAATGAAGAGCGATATCGTTCATTCTTCTCCACATTCAAAGGTTACTACTTTTCTGGAGACGGCGCGCGTCGAGATTCGGATGGATTCCTATTCATCACTGGACGATTAGACGACGTCATGAATGTTTCGGGTCATAGAATCGGTACGGCAGAGGTCGAGTCCGCCTTGGCTCTCCATGAGCGATGTCTCGAAGCTGCAGTCGTCGGCATCGATCACGAAGTCAAAGGACAATCCATCGTGGCATTTTGCGTCCTTGACAAGAAGGCGCGACGATTTAGCAAAGATGACAACGCGAAAGAACTCGTCACAAACGTCAGGAAAGAGATTGGACCGTTCGCGGCGCCTTCAAGAATCATCATGGTTGAGAGTCTTCCTAAGACGCGAAGCGGCAAAATCATGCGAAGAATACTGCGCAAAATTGCAGCCGGCAAGACGGAAGATTTCGGGGACACCTCGACGCTGGCCGATCCATTCGTCATACCGGAGATCATTCGCGCCGCGACGTCAACCCGCTGAGACGAGTGAAAAACTAACTGAACTCTTTTTACAATTTTTAGCGCCGCGACACTCTGCGCTTGTAAGGTTCTCTGCGCCCAGCTTAATGCTCCGATGCGTCAAAGAATCGCAACCCACAGTACTTACACTTCACCGGGTTCTCCGGCGTCGTATCGGCGAGTTTGTAATACGTGTTCGGCGCCCCCAACCCGAGCAGTTCCCCAAACCTATCCTTGCACGCTCCCGGAGAGTCGCAGTTCACCCTCTCCAGCCCATGCACCGCAATCGGTTCTACCGCCGCGGAGTATTCCATCGGGCTCGGCTTCTCCGTCGAATCCAACCACTTTGCCGTGTGTGCGACATCGCTCGGCAGCTTACCCGGGCGTTTACTCTGCACCGGCGGTCCCGGTTTCGTCGTGGAGCTCACCGCACCACTCGCAAAGGTTTTGACGTTCGAAACCACGATCGCGCGCGCGTCGACGACGTCCACGACGCGCTTGAGCACTTGAATGCGTCGAAGCATCTTCAGACCTGTGGTTTTCACACGTCCCTTTCGCGCGGCGCCCGTGCCTCGGCGCGACGAATTGTCCCGCTTCGCGTCGCGCGAGGTGTCCGATCGGTTCGCCCACTTGGGCTGTGGAAACCAGAGCGCGAAGCTGAGAGAAAGTCAAATTCAGTCTTCAGACGAATGCGCTTTCTTGCGAGCGTCGCCCGAAGGTTCCACGCGCCGCGCGCGGAGAGAGCGTCGCAGTTCCGCGCGCGTCGATCGGCGGCGTCTTCGACGCGCGTATCGGCGACGAAGGATACGGATACCGGCGCGAACGAGATGGTGTTCGATGCCTCGGCGCGAGTGCGCACGGGTAAAGTTGTACGCGAAGAGGCGGTGCACTCGAGGTACTTGACCGTGTACGACAGAGTGGTTGAGTTTGAGGCGCAAGCAGGCGATGAGACGGGCGACGCGACGACGCGAAGGTTTGCGTACGACGTCGTCGGACATCCAAAGGGTGATTTCAAGTTTGTGTGCGTGGCGCCGTTTCACTCTAGAGAGACGACGAAGAGCGGCGAACCAGAGTTTACCATTGTGCGCGAGTACGCGCAAGGGAGTAATTCGGAGTGCATCGTGCTGCCGAGCGGATGCTTTGAGCGCGGTAAGCATTCGACGATGGCGGACGTGGCGGTGGAAGAGTTACACGAAGAGGCTCGTTTGACAAACGCGAAGATTGTCAAACTCATCGGCGATGATAATCCTGGGCTGTTGGAGACCAAGTGGTGCATGAATAGGTTGTTTCCGTTTTTGAGCATTGGTGGGGAGGAGTGCGAGGACGCCGTGAGAGACGCGGAAGAGTTCAACATGACGCACGAACGCGTAACTGTCAAGGAGTTCAAACAGTTGATGTACAGCGGTGTCGTGATGATGCCATCCATCGTCACGGGACAGTTGGCCATCGATCACTTGCTACGCAACGGTTTAATTACGATAGACGATTTGTAATTCTTATTCTTATTCGATTGTACTGCTACTATTCATTCAAGTGTGTGCGACGCGACGTTTCTACGCGCCAAAGACAAACTCGACAACCTTATCCCAGGTGGTTCTTTGGCGAGGTTGGAGAGATATGCCGTCTCGTATCGGAGCGACGCGTCGAACCGATGCATTTCTAGACAGCCGCCCCTCACCAGCCTTACCAGAGCCTATTTCAGCCTTGGATTTCGCATCTAATTCCTTGACGCCAACCATGATGCCATTCATGTTTTGTCCATTTCTACGCAGAGCTCGTCGAGCGCTCTCCTTGGTGGCGAAACGCACGTGGAGCCAGTTTGTGGATTCACCATTTTCGTTGAAATCACCAAAGTTGACAATGTCGCCATCGCGTTGGAACTCTCTCAAGACGAGCGCCTTTTCATCCTTGGAGAAACCGTACACGGTGACCCAGTGCTCCGCCTCGGAATCGCTCAGCACCTCACTCACGGTGAAAGCCTTGCCCGTGCTCGATTCCATCTTTTTCTTCGCGTTCTCGCCTGATCCCAACCAAGCGTTCAAGGCTTCATCACCCGGCGCGAGCGCCGCCGTGTTCTCCGCGTGCGTCTTCTCAATGGCTCTTCGCAAAAATCCTGGCGTGTGGTCGTCTCCTCCTCCTCCTCCTCCTCCTCCTCCACCAGTCTCCGTACGAGTAAACAACGGCGTCCCTCTGCTTGACACACCACCAATCACCGCTGCCGGCGCAGGCGTCGGTCGTTCCTCCAGTTTACTTCTGTTCGCCGTCGCCGCGCCGGCTCCGCCAAAGTACCTATTCTGCCCGCTGCTCGTACGCGGCGTCGACGCCCCCCCCATCGAGCTCTCCGTTCGGTACAACCCTCCCGCCCCACCACCCGGAGAATCCCCCAAATTCGTCGGCGACGCGAACAGCAACGAAGAGAACCTCGGCGTCCCTTTCACCGCGCCCGGCGTCGCGCCCGCGTGTCTGTTTCGCTGCTGCGTCTGCTGTTGTCCCCCGCGCGGCGTCCACTGTCCGTACTGCCCCGCCCCTCCGGGGTCACCACCCACCGCCGCCACCGGTCGAAGCGCCGCCCCACCGCCAGGGGTCCCGAACCCCCCTCCCTCGGCGGCCCCACCGCCGCCGAACATCGAACCGCCGCCACCGTTCGGGAGCGCGCTCGTCGTCCCCCCCGCGGGCGTTCCAAAGACCCCGCCGGGCGTCGACGCTCCCGTCGGCGTTCCGAACATCCTCCGTCCGTCGCGTCGATCGATCCGACGGTCACTCGCTCGATCGTCTCGCGGTCGCTCTCTTCGTTGGATTCGTCCGTCGCGGCGTCCTTCGTCGTCGTCGTCGTCGTCGTGTGTCGTCGTCGTGTGTCGTCCACCAAAATCGTGGTTCGAATCCCACTTCCGCGCTCGCCCCGCTCTTCACACTCGTCCGCGCGCTCTTCTCGGACGTGTCCGAGCGGGCGGAACCGGAGACGCGGGGGAATCGGAGACGGACGGACTGACCCCGGGGCGATGGATGGGCGGGCGCACGCGCGGTTGTACCCGCGAGAAGCGATGCGACGAAGGTGTGAAACCGGGGCGAGAGACGACGGACGACCGCTGGGACGACCGAGGGCGAGAACGTGCGCGGTGGGAACGTGCGCGACGACGGGATCGGTGAGCGGTCGAGGCGGCGGGAGCTCGGTGCGTGGAAGCGCGTTGGCGAGACACGGGGAAACGACGGTGATGTGCGGGGTCTCGGCGGTGATAGCGACGCCGGATGCGGAGAGACCGGAGAGTGGGTTTTTGGAGATTTACGTCGAGTACGCGCCGCAGGCGAGCGAGGAAGGACGGCCGGGGAGGGGGCACGCGAAGAGAGACGAGACGGCGGCGACCACGCGCGGGGCGTTGGTGAATTCTGAGATTTTGGGAAAGGATTTGAAGGATTTGTGCGTTGAACGAGGGGCGTTCGTGTGGAGAATATCGGTGGATATCACGGTGTTGAATGATGACGGGGCGGTGGCTGACTGCGCCGTGACGGCGGCGGTGGCGGCTTTGAAGGATTGCGTTTTACCCAGCGTCGGGGCGGCGACGGCGACGTCAGTCGACGGCGCGGAAGATGATGGCGACGGTGACGGCGTCGGGACGTCGCTCAACGTGAGGGCGACTCCGGTGTGTCTCACGACGGCTATGTACGAGGAACATTTGCTCGTCGATCCAACGCACGACGAAGAGACGGTGAGCGCGTGTGAGGTGAGCGTCGTGTTGACAGAGGACGGCTTGATTCGCGGCGTGTATAAAGCCGGTGGCCAATTCGAGGCGACTGAAGACACGCTCATGAAGTGCATCGCGGCGGCCAAGTTGCACTACGCCGACGGCGCGCGCGTCATTGCCGAAGCATTTGAGGAGGACGAGGAGGATAAGTAGTAGAGAGAGAGTAGCACTGCGCTTAGTAGAAAGTTTTACAACAACAACAACGATATTGTTTGGAAAGAATCGTCTTTCGTCTCATTTTATGCCTGAGATAAAGCAAGGGTCAGCTGGATCGTGCGGCGAGTAGACGTACGTCACTGGACACTGATTGACCGACTCCGACTGCACCAAGCTAGAGAGCGAACCGTACATGCCCGAAGCCATGATAAATATGCCCATGAGGAAGTTCAGCAGCACCCAAGTCTTTTCGAGTCTCGACGATTCATCATGCATGTTGAATGCGTAATGAATCACGCTCGGCAAGAAGTACGTCATCGCCGTCATGCCAATCGAACCAGCCAAACCTTGGAGATTAAGAATCACGTCGCCAGATTTGGCAAGGAATATTGCCGCAATGAACACTTCGCTCGCCAGGAAAGTCGTGCGGAAGAAGGCTCGAAAGATGGCTGGCGCGACGCCCCACTTGGTGATGACGTCCCACGATGTGGTTGGATCAACGCCGAGGGCGGTTTCCAGACGCATCATCAACGCGATGTTCGTGTAAAAGACGCCGTAATAACACTGCACGCTCTGCATGAACATCGAAACCAGGTTGGCCACGTTTCGGGGAAAGTTTATGTTGATGTTGCCTTTCGCAAAATCACCGTAAGCTTTGTAGCCCCAGTACATGACAGCGATGTAGATCGGAACCATGGTGGAGTACGTCCAGTTGAGTACGGTGGGCCATTGCTCTGGGTTCTTCATCTCACGTAATTCTTCTGGATAAAGCCCGTGACCACCGAAGGCGTAGGCGAAATTGCCGAGAGAATTAAACACACTCTTTGGTGTGACGACTTTCCCATACGTCGGGCCCGGGTCACACTTTTCCCACGGTCTAACGCGCGCGATTTCGCTGAAAAAGACGATGATGGCTACTGAAACACAGACGCACGGCAACCACACCACCCTCCCTGAATCGTGCATCGTAGGTATTTGAACCACCGGCAGCGCCAACACACCGACCATTATTGCCCATACGGCGCTACAGAGCTCGACACGCGGAAGCATCTCGCCCAAATATTCCGCAATGTACACCACTTGCACGACGGCGTCCAGATAATACGTCACAAATTGCAAACACAGCGTCCACAGTTCAACCTTTGGCTCCCATCTCGCGACGACGCTTTCATCCACGCCTCGTCGCATCATCACCCTCGATACCGCTTTACCGGTCATCTTCCCGTACGTCGTACACGTCGGATCGACGAGAAACGCTTTCCCCAACACTCGCCCAGTCCAATACGTGCTCAACGCAGAGTATGTAAAAAAGATGCCGCTCCACGTCGCCCCAGCGACCGCGACCGTCGCCGGCATGGACATTGGCGTCGCCATGTACAACCACGTGTTCAACGCGATCGTCGCCACGGATGCGCGGGGCAGGTGCGCATCCACAGTCTCTTCCGTCGCGATCACCACCGGTGGGGCGCCGCCCTCCAAAGAATCATCAGCCACACCGCGTGACTCGAGTCCCAGCTCGAGTTCGTCCTGGAGGACGTGCGAATCGTTCGACGGGACGAGGGATTCGATTTCTTCGGCATCGGAGACGCGCATAGTGTCTTCTTCGTCGCGACAGACGGGTTTCGAGAGCCCCCGAAAGGGGCTGGGCTCGGCGCCGCGAGGGCGCGCGTGTGACGACGCGTTTTCTCGAGCAACGAGTTTTTTTCAATTTTTGGATGCTATTCAGCTATTGCGACCCGCGCGTGCCGCGTTTTAATTTCAATAACTCTGTGCCGCTAATTCTCCTCCGAGTCCGGGTCGGAGTCCGAACCAAGTCCGTGGTCGTCTGAATCGTCCGAATCCGGAACGAACTCGTCGTCGTCGCCGCCGGTATCGTCGATATCCTTGCCGCTTCTGCTCTCAAACCATTTGCGACCGGTGAGCCTGCCGTCAGCTCGATTCTCGTTTGGGTTGAGAGATTCGCCCGATTCCTTCATGTACCCCGCCTGCCAAACTTTGAAGTTTTCTTCAGTCACCGGAGTGCCGACGAGACGCATCTGCTTCAGGCGCTCTTCGGCTTCAGCCTCTAATCTAGCCTTGAGTTCTTCCTCGGTTTCTTCGTCTACGAAATCGCTCGCGCCGACGCGTTCGCGCATCCAATCCTTACACGTCTGCACGAGGTCGAAAATCATCGCCTGACCGACGGATGATTCGGCTTGTTCGGTAACTTTACGCTGAATGTCTACGAGCTCGGCGTCACGGAGACCGCGGACGCTTCTACACTTTAACAAAGGTGGTTCGTCTGGATACTTCTCCGTATGAGAAAACACGAGTCCCAAAACTGCGTCATCACCCTCCCCTTGATCCTCTGGAACGCTATCGTTATCGCCGTACGCGCTTATTTCAATCTGATAGCACGCAGAAATCGCCTGCGCGATCCCATCCCCCGAGTCGTCGTCCATTTTCCGCATGTCCTCCATGAGAATGCTTTCGAGGGCTTCAACCTCCATCGCTTGGTCTTCGGCGTAATCCATCTCGACTGTCGCCGGTTTCTAAGTCGTCACCGTCACCGCTACCGGCTTATGAATCCCTCGCAAACCACGTATGCGCGATTTGCGTTCTCTCTATTTCTCGCGATTCGACTCTGAACCGTCCGCGAGCGTCTCAGACTGCGGGCGCTCAGACTGCGAGCGTCTCAGACTGCGAGCGCTTTCCTGTCGGCACTTTCAAGCGCGCGGGCGCGTCATAACCGCCTTGCCTCGACGATCCAACGCTGCGCACGCGTAGAAAAACCGTTTACGTCGTGAAAACCGCGCGTCATGCTCAGAAGATGCGCGCATCGCGCGCTCGCGCGCGCCTCTTCGTCGTCGTGGTGCGCGTCGGTTGGAACTGTCAGAAAGGTGACGAACACGACGCCGACGACGCCGCTGCCGCCGCCGGATGCGAGCCGGTCCGGCACGGCGGATATTTGTGACGTGTACCACCCGGAAAACGTGGATGAGATGGGCGTGAGGGGGGTTTCGATCGCGGCGAGCAACTACTTTAAGGATTTCGGCGGACGGCGTCGGTTCGCAGGAGAGGTGACCACAGTACTTTGTTATGAGAACAATCCGTTGGTGCGAGCGGCCCTCGAAGAACCCGGGCGCGGGAGGGTATTAGTCGTAGACGGTGGTGCGAGCGCGCGATGCGCGCTCTTGGGGGATAACTTGGCCGAGATGGCGGCTGCAAACGGGTGGAGCGGGATCATCGTGAACGGTTGCGTACGAGACAGCGAGGACATCGCAAAGATGGCTGTAGGTGTCAAGGCGATCGGAACGCATCCTTTGAAGAGTAGCAAGAGAGATAAAGGTTTGCGTGACGTCGAGGTGAGTTTTGCGGGCGTATCGTTCAAGCCAGGATCTTACGTGTACGCGGATGGAGACGGCGTCGTCGTCGCGAGTCACAAGTTGGAAGTGTAAATGAAAGGAGACACTTGTCAAGTGTTTGGTTGAGCATCAGTATTCCCGCGTGAATGTACATAAGAGGAATATTAAAGCAAATTCAATTAAAAATAGCCTACATTCTCAGCCCAATCACGGCGCGTGCGGCGCCTGCGCGTTGCTGTTATCAATCAATGATGCGTCGAATATAATCTACCGTGAAGAGCATGCCGGCGTTTGCCGGAGAAGCGCGCAACAAGCACGGCACGAGACCTCTGTAGAAGGCTCTCACCCCACCAGACGTGTACAGCTTACCGGCGGCATCGAAGAAACCGCTAAACTTTCGCTGTGCCGGGTTGACGGCGTCAGTCATGAGCGCGCTCTTGATGACGTCAATCGGGTAGAAGAGCGACCAGTAGAAGAAGCCGCCAATACCGCCCGAGGCGATAATCTGCGCGTTCGTCGCCTTGCCGTCGTCGTTCATCTTTGCGAATGTATTTTTAGCGTTTTCAAACACCCCAAAGTAAACGGCGCCCGCCGGAAGGTTACGCGCCATGGTGGCGTGGAACGCCTGGTATGGCCCCCGTATGCCGTTGTGCTTCCAGGACTCCTTCACCACGTCAAGCACGCTGTTGTACGGAGACTTGTACGCCGGATCCGCCTTGGCCTTGATCAACTGACACTGCCATTGAGATTTGTATAAATCAATCGGGGACTCGAAGAACGTCCCGGCGAGCCAAGCGAGAGCTCCAGCCTTGGCGTAACTCAACGGGTCCTCTGGCGACACCCCCACAAACTCCTTTGCCCGCGCGTACGCGAAGAACAGCGTCGCCCTGAAGAACATCTGCCCCGCCAGCGGCGACGTCACGCCTCGATACAACCCTCCAACACCTTCCGCCTTGATGACCTTGGACGCGGCATCCACCGCCCCCGAATACACCGGGTTCTTACTGCTCTGCGTCTGCAACAGCACCTTGACCGTGTCGAACGGGTGTCCCAAGAGCGTCACCGTGATCCCCCCGCACGTGCCCGCGAACACATCCTTTGCAAACTTCATCGACGCGTTCTCATTCACCGCACTCGCCGCGAACGTCCCACCGACGCCCGACGTCGCGCGTCGTCCTCGTCCTCCATCGCTCGCCGACGCAGACGCCGAGCGCGTCGCGTCACCCACCCTCTGCAACGCCGCGCACATCGCGGCTTCGTTCAGTCGTCCCACCCGCTCCCTCGCCCCGGCGAACGCGAACGGCGCGTCGCCGTACACCAACGCGCGCGTCGTCCGATCCATCTTCTCGACCACACGCGCCCGTTTTCGGTCGTTCGTTCGTCGTCGTCGAGGACTGAGGCGCGCCCCTCGAGCGGTGAGTAATCCGGTTCGTGTCCAGATATACCTCGCGAGTGATGACTCAAAAAGTACCCCCATCGATTGGAAAGCCCCCTCCCTTTCTTTCCTCGAGGGCGTCGGTTCGGCTTTGGGAACGCTTCGAGTTCGAGCGCGCGACCGAATCCTTGAGTGATGACTGACGAAAATGAACACTCGCAGTCCACGGCGGTTGGTTGTTGGAACGGACGTTAGAACTCTCTGGACGTCAGAACGGCGAACGCGGCGGAGCGACGGAGCGACGGGCGGATCAAAACCGAGAGGAACACGCCAGTGCTCAAAGGTGCCACGCGATCGGAGTTTGAGGGCCGTTCGAGAGCGATGGCGACGAAAGATGCAGGAGACGCGACGAATGCGAGTGTGCAAAATTGTGACGTGGAAAAAGTAACATCCGGCGAATTCACGTGGCGCGTTTTTCGTCAAGAGCTCGGGTCGTACATGATCTTCTCGACGATTCTACTTCCGGTTGCGATAGCGTTGGCAGCGATCGTGTTTGGCGGTTTGCTCGCGGCGGGCGAGGGATGGTCGTACGTGGACGGCTTCATGTATGTAATGCGAGATGTCCTCGACGTCGGGATCGAGATGACGAAGGCGAAGGTGGAAGGAACCTCTGGGATTGTCTGGGACGTATTCATCTCGTTTTGGGCGCTCGGCGTCGTCGTCGTCGCGTTTTCGTTTGTTTATGAGATGGCTCTGTGTCGGAGAAACACTCTCGGTTGGGCCTTGGAAAAATTCGGCTTGACCATCGAAGAGGAGTATGACGAAGACGGAGAGTTCGTGGTGACTTCTAAAGTGTTGAAGCATGCCACCGCGGTGTTGACGATCTTCGTGTTTCTCGTCATTCCAATTCTTGTCGGGACTCTGAGCGTCGTACTCGGTGGTTTACTCGCCGCGCTTGAAGGCTGGAGTTTCAGAGACGGCGCTCTGTATCTCATTTCCGAGCTGTGCAACATCGAGGGAGGTTTGGTCGAAGCGCACCCGGAGACGACTTTCAACAAGCTTTTTATTGTCATCATCGACTGCTGGGCGCTCGCGATCTTCGGTTCTTTTGTCGGTCTCTTTGTCACGGCTGGAGTCACAAAGCCGTGGGTGCAATTTGAGCTGGACATCTTGCGCTTGGGCCCGATGGGCGCATGGCGCCGAATTCGCTGGGAATGAGGTGACGGAGCATCACTTCAAAACATCCTCTGCATATTTATAATGATGATGCTGCTCGCCGCCAATTTGAGTAAATAGCAAAGGTTACACTTGTAAGTAAATACAGCGCCGTTGACGCCGACAACCGCAGTATTCGCCTCGCGGCCCACTTCCACCATGGCTGGCGACGATTCAACCATCTCGACGGATTGGCGCATCGTAGATGCGGTCGATGACGAGTGGGCGAGCGAGACCCTCCCCGACGATGGTGCGCGCGCGCAAATCGGTCCTCGTCGTGCGCAAAGGCAGCGGTCTCAAGCGTTCGCTCAACGGCCGCGATGAAAACGTTTCCACCCACGCGTACCGCGTCGACGACGGAGATGACGATAGTTTGGACTGACGATTGCCTGAATCTTACGCGCACGCGCGAACGCAGCCGTTCAACTGGGTCCGGATATGGTTCCACCCGCGGACGACGCGGAAGATGGAGATGGTGAGCGCGCTCGCGAGTCCAAACTCGGCTGTTCTCGTAGTTGTTATTCACTTTGCTCGCCATCTCACTCGCGACTAACGATTACCTGATGATGCGTCGCACGCGCAGACGGGGAAGATATCGAGGATGAAGAAAATAAATGGAAAGAGCTAGGCTTACAAAACGCGGGCTAATGATCTAATCGTAGTTGGCGTGTCGGCGTACTAGACAAAGCGCTGCGAGCCATCTCCAACGTGTAGCAAATTCAACTTGGCGAGCGCATCTTCCAGAGCGGTTTCGTCCCTATACGGCTCAACGAGAAAACCATCAAAATCTGCAATTGGGCGTTCGCCGTCTTTCACTGTGGTGGATTTGCGATGGCAAAGGAGCGTAGAATTTCTCTCCTTGCATTTGTTCCCTTTCGAGTCGACGTCAACTAAATCGGTGCGTAATCTCGTCAAGAATGACTTGATACCATTGTTAGATCCACGAAGGGCAATCATGACACCTTCTACTCGTTTACCGCTCTCTCTACACGGAGGCTTGTGGTAGACTCGAGCTGACAAGCCATTTGATTCACACCATTTCTTTATTATTCGAAGGTATTCACGCGACTCGTTCATATGGTCAATAGAAATCACAGCGTGGTAATCCGTCTCTTCCTCGTCTTTCACGTCAGCCGCGCGTTTTTCTACTTCGATCGATCGGACCTTGGCGACTAGCTCTTTGAACAGTTGCTGAACATCCGAAATGATTTGATATGCGCACTCTTCTCCGGCGTCGGGGATAAACTCTCGAGCGCGCTGCAGCAGCGCCGTACCTTCCTCTCGGCTCAACCTGTCGCTCATGAGAGACACCAACTCTAAAGGCTCCTTCTCTGGGTACCCACTAGGCATGCGAATAGTCACTTCGCATTGCGCGGCGTCTACGCTCGCCGTGGCACCGCCTTCGTCGCCGTCACCGCGGAGAGTCACTCTAAGGCTGAAAGAGGTCGTCTCGTGCGTCTGTTCGCTCGTCGATTCCTCCTCCACGGCTTGTCGAGCGGCATCGACCTCATCCTTCGATATCAGCTCGATTGCTTCGTCGTAGATGGCGATCAGCGCGTCTGTTTCATCCAAACGACGCCGTAAGTTTTCAGACGTCGTCATTGCGCGCGAGTCGCTCTATGCGGTGATGCGAGGCGAGGCGAGAGAAATTTTATGAAGTAGAAATATTGAATTACTCGCTAGAGAGTCCCTACAATCGCAACGCAATGCACGATGATTGCGGTTTAACCCATCTTGTTTTCCATGCGCGCACCACCGACACCTTCATTGCCATCCATGGACACGGAAATGTCGACAGACGGGCGAAGCTCGCAGCACTTGGCAACGGCGATGTGAGCCGGGTTGTTCAAGAACTGCGCTTCAACTTCCTTGTTCACGCCAGCGTTGGCATCGTATGCAGTGTACGCTTGCTGGTCAAGGATGTAGTCGTAGCGCGGGGCCCATTTGCGGGCGCCGAGGCGGGCGGTGAAGGAGCAGTTGTCAACCATGAATGCGACACCACGGGCGTGCATGTATGGGTTGAGAGAGTCGACGGCTTCAATGACGGACTCATTGCACACCTCAGAGTAGGAGTGACCCTTCTCGCGAAGGGTATCGATTTGAGACATCATGCACGCGCAGTAGACACCAGCGGTAAACGGGTTGAGCGGGATTTCGCTCTCGACACGCTTGGCGCGAACTTCTTGGCCGACCTTCCACATGTACGTGCCGTCAATCTTGCCCATCGGGAAGCGATCGAAGCGGTCGCCAGCCATGATGACGGAGCGAATTTCGTTCGTGGATTGAACTTCTTCGTAGCACTCGTAGTGGATGTCCTTGCACGGCTTGTAGGCGGCAGAGTACGCTTCCATGAAGGTCTTCTTGTCTTCGACGGCGTCGTAGACAGCCTTGATGCCTTGGGTGGAGATGATCTTGGTGATCGGACCGGTGATGCATTCGACGGTGTTCTTGAACGCATCTTCGTCAGACATGCCGGCGCGGGTATAGCGGCGGAAGAGAGACTCGACGATGCCGTGGACACCACCGAGCAAGATGCCACGCTCACCGTAGATGTCAGAGCGGTACTCCATCTCGAGCGTCGTTGCGAAGGTGAACGGAGAACCGACAGCGATGGACCAGCCGAGGGCAATGTCGGTGGCGTTACCGGTGGCATCTTGGTGAACCGCGAAGGATGCGTTGATACCGGCGCCGTTGACAGACTTGCCTTGCTCGTAAAGTCGGCGGACAGACGGACCCATACCCTTCGGGGCGACGAGGACAACGTTGATGTCGTCGCGGAACTTGGCGCCTTCAGAGTTCATGACGCCGAGCAAGAAACCGTGGGACAAACCGAGGGTGGAGCCCGGCTTCATCGCAGCCAAGATGCGCGGGTACATCTTCGCTTGCGCCGCATCGGAGATCAAAAGCATGACGAGATCAGACTTGGCAATGACGTCAAACGTTTCGCCGAGAGTACCGTCGGCTTCGTTGAAGCCAGCTGCGCGCGCCTCTTCGTTGGACGTGGAAGACGGGCGGAGACCGATGGACACCTTGACGTCGTTCATGCCAGCCTCGGCGAGGGAGTCACGGAAGTTTTGCGCTTGCGCCGGCGCTTGAGAACCCCAACCGATGACGCCGATGGACTTGATCCCCTTGAGAGCTTCCGGAAGCTTGGCAAAGAGGTGACGACCACCGCGCACGATGTACTCTTGCTCGCCCGCAACATCGACGATTTCCTTTTCAAAAACCTTCGTGTTAATATCGAGCGTCGGCGCGGACGCGCGGACGGCGCCAACGCGCGTCGCGCGTCGCGCGGCGGCGGATTTCTTTTGCCCCGCCGCCGGCGCCTTCAGGGTTCGCGCCGGGGTGAACTGCTGAGCGATCGCAGACATCTGTTGCGTCTTTTTCCAGTGGCGTGGGCTCGATCGAGATCGATTTAAATTTCGTACGAAAACTTTTACGTCTTCGCGTGAACGCGCGCGCGCTTGTGTCGTCTCGCGACGTCGGCTTCCGCGCCCCCTCCATCCATCCAAACGCATCGCATCGCAGCCAACCAGCCTTCTTTTTGTTCATCCACCCTATCCTCATTTTTACCGTTTACGAACCGTCAATCACGAGCGATTGGTGGATTTTCCTGGTTGATCCAAGCCGGCGCGGATGGCGACTTGTCTCGTTGTTTACCCATACATGAAACCCCAAGCGACGTGTGTTTTATGGATGACGTCCTCGAGGAAGGCTTCGGAAGGCAACGCGGTCGTGTTTGGCGTGGGGTGACGTGAGGGGTCGAGTGTGGTACTGTTTACAGGGTACTGTTTACAAGCGAATGCAGATGGGTATCGTTGGATGGAAAGCAGCCGAACGATACGATACGTGACTGCGAACGACAGAACGACGACTCAGAGCCTGTCGTCGACGTAGTCTCTAAGAATATTTTTGAGCTCGCTGACGCTCGAGCTCGGACACAAGTCGCCGAGCGGCGAGTCGGATTTACCACCGCCCAAAGGCACACGAACGACGCCGAGAACCTCGTCGACAATTTTATCGTCGTATTTGTTACCGTTATCGGCAATTTTAACGGCGAAAACCTTGGCGAGACCGTCGGCAAAGTGCATGTCTTTGAGATAGAGTCTCCAGGCGTTGACTTGAATGTACACGTCGTCGCCGATGCGAGTGGCGAGCTCGGAGAAGCCGGCGTTGTCGCGACCGCCGGCGACGACGTCAGCGAGATCAAAGAATGATTCGATGAATGTGTTCGTACCCTTCGGTGCTGCTCTCGTCGTCGTGGACGCGCGTCCGGTGGTACCGACCGAGCTTCGTCCGCTGAATTCTTGGCTAGTCACGACGTCGCGCTTAAAGCGCTGAAACGCCGCGCGTTGACGCGCATTGGCGTCTCTCGCGCGCGTCAGAGACGTCGCGACTGAGGTTTCTCTACCGCTCGCCGCGGTTCGCATGGTTTCGGTGCCTCGCGGGTGGAATTACGCGTCGCGTTCTCGCGGCGTGAGCGCGCGCGGTGCCCTCGGCTGCTTTGAACGCTGCGCCCCGACGGTGCAACTGCGTCATTCAGAGACGTCGTCTCGGCACTGAAACCGAGGCAGCGCTCGCCGTCGCAGCACAGCACGGGGATTTGGTGGTCGATCGATCACGGCTCGTTGGGAAGCGCGCGGGCGTCGAGATCGAGCTCGGCCGAGCGCCGATCAACAATACTCGTCTGGGTTTCGTTCATCGTTTGATCGCTAAGAAAAGTCTGCGATTCGAGGCGAGGGAGGGACGAGATGTTCGGTAAGAAGGTTCGCACGCCAGAGGAGATGGTGACAAAGTGCCACGCCGCTTTAGAACGCCTGCGGGTCGATAGGTCTTCGACGAAGGATTTGGAAAGCGTGACAAAGTACTTTGGAGAGATGCGAACAGCACTCTTGGGCGAAGGACCAAACAGTGGAGAGAGCGCGATCGAGACGCTCGTGGTGGAGGCGAATAAGTGCGGTCTCGCGGAACAGATTGTGTCCCGCCTGCCGCATCTGCCGTTTGAAACCAGGAAGGACGCCGCGACGGTGTTCAACTGTTTAGTTCGAACGCAGGTCAAGGGACAACACGTCACCGTGGATGATTTGAGCGATCGTCCGGAGATCTTGGACGTCATCGCCCGTGGTTATGAAAACCCCGATGTGGCCTTGACGTTTGGCGCAATGCTTCGCGACATGTGTCGTAACGAGACGCTGAACAGAAAGATTTTGTTTTCGGACAGTTTTTGGTTGTTGTTTCAGTACATGCAGCTAACGACGTTTGAAATCGCTAGCGATGCGAGCGCCACGTTTCGCGAAGCGTTGACTCGTCACAAGGACATTGCATCAGAGTTTCTCAGCGCAAACTACGATCGTTTCATGCGTGAATACACGGAGATGCTGGAAAAGGGAAACTATGTGACGCGCCGTCAGTCGCTTAAGTTGCTCGGTGAGATTTTGCTCGACGCCGTTCACGTCAACAGTATGCTCAAGTATGTCGCTCAAGTCGAAAACTTGTGTCTGATGATGAATCTCATGCGCGATGAGTCCAAGTCCATTCAATTCGAGGCGTTTCATATCTTCAAGGTGTTCGTCGCGAACCCCGACAAGCCTCAGTCCGTGACGCTCATCCTCTCAAAGAACAAGGCGAAGCTGATGACCTATCTCGAAGATTTCCAAGCCGACCGAGAAGACGAATCCTTCCAAGAAGAGCGAGGAATGTTACTCAAGCTTCTAGCAGAGTTACCGGACCCTGAATGATAGATGAATGTAAAATTAGTCTCTTAGTGTACGTATCAAAACTTTTCCAAACGGAGCTGACGAGAGAACACTCCACACTCACACTCACTACGCATCTGAACATGATCGATATCAACGATAGGGTCGATGAACTCGAAAGACGGCTCAATCAACGGAAGGAAACTGCAAATCTAAGTGCTTTGGGCCTCTTCGCGTTCTCCCTAACGACCGCGATTCTTCAAGTAAGAGATATCTCGAGTGCGCAAAACGATGCAAGTGTTGGATTGACGATCGGATTCGCCTTCGGCTTCGGTGGACTCGTTCAGCTTCTTGCTGGGCTTGTTTGCGCAGCTCGTGGTCAATCATTTGGCAGCGTCGCATTTTGTTCATACGGTGGTTTCTGGATCTCATTTGCCATTCATGAATGTATAGTTCGCACGGGTGTCGTACCGAGGAGCGATGTGGCTGAAGCCGCAATGCTCTTCATGTGGGGCATATACACCATCGCTCTGTTTCTGTGTTCCATGAATACAAACATTGCTATTTCGGCTCTTTTTGGTTTTCTCGCTGCACTTTTCTTCCTGTTAGCGGCGGCGAAGCATTCTGAGAGTGAAGCGATGGATATCTTTGCAGCCGTCTGGGGCACATTGACGTCTATCGTCGCCTTTTACGCCGGGTTCGGTGAGTTGATGAACGAGCAGTGCAATCAAGTTTTGATACCACTGGGGCACTACAATCGTCGTAATCAGCGCGACAAGTCATTCAACGAAGCGAGAATGCAGCCATAAACTGATGTTTTAGAGTAGGATTGTTGGAGGCTGTCTAACGGAAGCACTGTCGTACACAATTTTAGCTCGATGTACATCATCTTGTGAGCCATCAACGGAGGGTTTAGTACGGGGTTTTACGTGCAAATTCGCTTTAGGCATCTTGATCAACAGTTTACCGGATACCCGTGAGCGCTCTGCTGTGCTCGCACCACTCGATACCTCATCGCTGAGTTTGAGCTGTAGTAATTCATCTTTCACCATGACTCGAACCACTAGCGGATGGACATCGACTTGTATCAGTGACGTGTCGAGAAAACTATCAACCTTGACTTCGAGCATCAATGTCGTCTCGTCGAGAGATTCTGTGAGCGTAAAGGTGAAACCGCCCTGATTTTTTTGTTTAATTTGGGATGTGTCATCGGGTAACGGCTCAAAATCTCGCTTCTTTTCAATCTGTGAAGCATTCGTAGTACCTTCCGACGCTGTATCCAAGATATCACTTTCGATTATTCGGGTCACAGGGCACCAAGGGCGCTGTTCTGACTCAAGCTTTGAGACGGTTTCCACGTCAGGTTGCTGACCCGCATCCGAGCGGTCCACATCCTGCAGTATTGCCTCATGCAAGCTAATACTGCGTTGTCTAGCGACAATTCTCTCCAAACACGTGATTTCTACACCATCCAAATGCGTCAGCTGCGGTAGATTGGCTATGGTGTACGATCTATACCCCTCAAAGTCTGTGCATGGATTTCCCGTGAGAAAGAGTTCGCGCAATTGGTGATTTGCCTTTAGTTCGGTGATCTGGATGAGATTTCTCACAGGTATGAAATTCATGGTCAAATCGAGCTTTTTTAAACTCTCGCATCCGCTGAGCCCCTCTATCGTCTGAACGTTATTCATGGACAGGTTCAAGTACTCTAAATATTTCAGCTTGGACACATTCTCTGCTCGAGCGGCGGCGGTCAATACGCGAGAACACGATGCAATGTGCGGCGATACTCACCGATTTTTGGGATTAAATTATCATGCAAGAGCAAGATTTTTAGTTTTGGACACGCCGATTGTACCACATCGAGGCGTTCGATGGTTTGCTGGTGCAGAGCCACCTCTTCCAACGTGAACAAGGATCCCTCGTTGTGTTCGGCGCGCTTGCGCAGCATCTGCAGTGTGATTGGAGTCATGCACGTCGAATGTGCGCGTACCGACTCGGATCTTAATTCAATCCCTCTCACGACGCGACGAGGTGTGCGGTCAACGTGTCGTCATCCAAGGCGTCGTGCATGTCTCGTTTTGACTCGACATGTGTTAACAACGAAACGTTTCACTCCTCCAGCAGCCCCCGCCATAAACCTCAAACAACTTCACGTCGGTCGACATCACACATCGACCGCTCACGGACGGTGTCGCACCGACGACGCGCGCAATGTTGGCTCTAAGCACTTTCGCTCGCCCCATCACGCGCTCCGTTCGAACCAGAGCGGCGTTTGACCCGGACTCGACGCCAAAAAAGCTCGGTGGTCCCACGCCTCGAAAGCTCTCAGAGGACGAGCTCCCCCCGCTGCCGCCGCTCCCGGATCTACGTAAATTGGCTGAGATGGCGGCGATCAACATAACGGATGAAGAGGTAGAGGCGTGGACGCCCAAGGTGCACTCCATCGTGCAGTGGTTCGGCAAGCTTCGAGAGGTGGACATCAGCGGGTTGGACGAGTACCAGGCGCCAGGGAGAGAGGGACTCATGGCAACGGATTGGATGCGCGACGACGAACCCGTCGCGTTCGAGAATACGAAAGAGCTCATGGAAGAGAGTCGTCTGTGGGACGGTAAATTTATCAGAGTCGCCGCCGTCGGTGGGAGCGCTGGTACGGACTTTGGTGAAATGAAGAGTGTAGAGCCACCGAGCGCTGAGCCGAGCGTCGAGCTCAGCGATGACTTGCTCGGCATGGAACTCAAAGTTGGCAAAATTTTGACTGTGGAAAGACACCCTGAAAGTGAGAAGCTGTACATCGAGACGATCGAGTGTGGGGAAGATGAACCTCGTCTCATCTGCTCTGGGCTAGTTCCGTACATGTCAGCGGAGGACCTTCTCGGAAAGAAAATCATCATTGTCGCAAACTTGAAGCCGCGGAATATGGCTGGTGTCAAGTCAAACGGTATGGTTTTAGCGGCGTCTGATGCCGCGCATGAAAACGTGGAGATTTTGTGCGCGCCCGAGGGTGCGGTGCCCGGCGAGCGCATCACGTGGGGTGGCGCGGAAAACATTGAGCCTCACGGCGTGAACAAGGTTGCGAAGAAGAAAATTTGGGAGGAAGTTCAGCGAGGTCTCGGCACGAACGATGCTCGCGGCGCAACTTGGAACGGTGTACCCATGATGACGAGCGCTGGACAGTGCTCGTGCGCCTCGCTCGCAAACGCCAACGTTGGTTAGTTCCAACTTGTAACTTTAAATAATTTCTCTAGACAAAAGTTCACCGTGGAAACTCAACTATCACAACTCGTTTGACTACAGATTGCTAAATCAGGGGCTACGCACGTCCTCGCTCTTGTAAATCCGGGCGATCCATCAGGCATGTTTGGACTTCGTGAAGTCCCGACGGCGAGCTTCTGCTGTAAATCTTTGCCAAGAGCCTTCTCTTCCTCTATTTTATGGTGTTCGTTAGTCTCTTCGCCGCCAATGGTCGAAATTACAGTTTTGTTTTCGTTGAAGGCGGCGACGCTGGCCCATTTGGAGTAATCTGGCTTCTTCTTTTTGCCCTTAGACTTTGTCTTGGATGCGGGCTCTTTAGTCTTGCTATCCGAGCCTTCTCCCTCATATCCCTCATCAGTCGCGCTTTGTTCCGTCTCGGGCGTTTTCAAAGGTTTATTGACCGCCTTTTTCTTCTTCTTCTGCCCCGGTCTCAACAAGACGCGCACGCGTAAACCGTTTCGCCAGTCGCTCGAATTGTCGAGCTTCTCCATGGCCTCCTTTGCCGCATCCGCGCTCTCAAATTCGACAATGGCGTGAGTCTTGTTGGAATTTGACGCGACTAAATCGACACCAGACGCGACTCGCTTCTCCACTTCTAATTTCCCCTGCCCAGGATGACGTATCCTCACGTTTACCACTGACCAGTTGGCAAAGACGCCCCGTAAACTCTCCAGTGTCCACTCGCCCGAGTGGTTCTCTACGATGCACGACCGGGATCGAATCTCATCCAAATCAAACTCTGGAATCGCGTGTAACCTTCTAATATTCATCCCATCTTCGCTCACCTCGACGATATCGCTCCCGAGACGCCTCACCGCTTCTGGAACGACGGCGTTCCACGCTCTTCGTTTCAGCTTTTGCTTGAGCTTTGGAAAAGCACAAACCTCCCCGAGGTTAATCCATCCACCCTCGCTCCGTTCGATCCTCGGCCTCAACCAAGCGTCCGTCACCACGTTTGCGTCCGAAAAGTAAAACTCCAGCTGCGCGACGATGGCGATAACCTGCTCCTCGGCGAGCGGTTCTTCGACGACGGCGACCTTTTTCTTTGACGACGGCTGCTTCTTTGCTTTCTTCTCCTCGCCGTTCAACACCACCGCTGCCGCCGTCGACTCGTCGCGTGAATCTCCATCGCCCTCGCCGGCGTCTTCCGACCGCGCGGTCTCCACCTCCACCGGCGCCTCCGCCATCGGTGCTCGCGTCTGTCGTCGTCGTCATCGGCGCTTCGCTCTTCAGCGTTGATGCAGTCGTTTAGCCCGCCGCTATTTCATACTGTAAACGCATACATGAACCGAACTGGAACTCTCGCACCGACGCAAGGCGCGCGCCACACCGTCGACGCGGCCGACGACGCTGACCGCAGACTTGAACGATTCGGCTCGACTCGATCCGACTCGTCACCGACACGAAGGGGAGCGGTCCGTTGACGCAAAAGGGGCCGTAGAGAAGAACTCGTTGGAACGAACGTTGAGTTCGTTTAAAAAATCAAGTTCAAATCATCTTGGGCGACGATGGATAACGGACAAACGACGTATTCGTTCCCGATCCTCGACGATGATGAGATTTTAGCGTGTTTACGCGAACTCGAGGTGGATCTCGATGAGTCGGAGCTTCGTAATCCGACGGAGGAGGTTATGCGACGGGTATACGGAGGACTGGTTGAGATTCTCACCGGACGAACGCTCGAGGAGATCAGACGCGTCGATGAAGAGGCGTTGGCCACTGTGGACGATCCAGAATCGATCAGGGCTGACGTTCCTAATTTTATGTTTTTCATGGCGATTCAAGAGCTGGCGATTGGATGCGGACTTGATGACTTCGGGGTTGACGATATTGTCGAGCCTGACTACAAAACTGCGCAGCGCAACTTGAGCGCGTTGATTAACTTTGCCAAATTTCGAGAAGAGCGCTTGGTTGAGTTTGAAGAAGCTCTCATGGCGCGCGATGCTGAATACGCGGAACTAGAACGTGCTCGTGCGGAAAACGTACATTTGAAGGCGGAACTCGCGGCGGCTCAGAAGGAGGGTTTTTCACAAGAACTAGCGGATCTCGAGCGTGAAGTCAGCGAAGTGTCGCTCGACACAGAACAGATAGAAGCCAAGGCAAAGGAGGCTGAAAATGAGCTGCACGCGGCGCTTGAAGAAGAGAAGATGCTGCGCAGACAGCTCGCAGAGCTCGAAGCGGCTCATAGCGATGGCGGAGAAGACCAGCAGATGGCCGCGGCGAACGAAGACGCCGAGCACTCGGAAAGTCTTGAAGAAATGCAAGCTCTTGAGGCCGAGCTGCGCGAGTCCATCTCGATCATGCAGGAGATAAAGAAAAGTAGGGAAGAACACGAACGCATGAAGGCTGAATACAAAAAGATGCAGGAAGAGGTCGCGCAACAGGAGGAAGAAATTTGGAAGTTGGACGCGAAAATAGAGCAACTCCAGCGCCAGGAGCAGAGCATGGACGAAAAGATGGCTCGTCTCAAGTCTCAAGGTAAGCTCAAGGAAGAGGCTGCATTGGCTGCACTCCACGCGGCGCAAGAAGAACTCGCGGCGGCACAAGAGCGAGTCGAGAATCAGCGCGCAAAGGATGAGGAAAATAAAAAGGAAATCATGGCAATCGAGGCGCATATGAAAAAAATGAACGACGATCACAATCGTGATATGGATGCGTTGGTCCGAAAGTATCACGAACTTCGAGATGTCGTTCGTGACTACCACGAACAGCTTTTCGGGGTCATGGAGGACATGAACACGAAAGGTCAACGAAGAGAAAGAGAACTCGCGATGGCGGGTACTCCTAACTCAAGTATGCTGAGCACGCCTCCGTCTGCCATGTCAATCGACTCCATGATGCGTGGTTGAAATAGAGTGCGCGTGTAAAACAATTAGCGGTGATGAGGTTTGACGACGATATTAGCTCAATGTACTACTCAAGTTGCCTTTCATTGCATGTGGAGACCTATTTGGATCTTTTGTAAATCTTCGCGAGCATAGCGCCAAACAACCCCTCTGGCAAAACATCTTGAGCCTCCATAATAGCGCGAAGCTCCGCGTAAGATTCCTCTTCGTACTTCTTGTAAACGTTTTCCAAATCCAATTCAACGTAGAGCGCCTTGACCTTCTTTTCGCACTCAGCGTCCGCCTTGCCGTAGTTTTCCTCAATTATCTTGCGCTGATCATTGTTGCACTTCAACAGTGCCTGAACGACGAGCCATCCGCACTTATTATCTTGAATATCGGTCCCAATCTTACCAATTACTTCAGGGTCACCGTAGCAATCCAAATAGTCATCCTGGATTTGGAAGAATTGACCGAGCTTGATGCAAATCTCGTTCGCCTTGGCGTACGCCTTCTCGTCCTTCACGCCGCACAACTGCATCGCACACGCCGCCGGAAGGTAGAAGGTGTAGAACGCAGTTTTGTAAGTAACGATACGCATGTATGCTTCCATCGTGTACTTGCTCAAATCGACGATACCGATCGGCGCGGTGATGAGATCGATCAACTGCCCGCTGGCAGTCTGGTAAGTGACGTCGTGGAAAAGCTCTACCAAGTCGGCGTAGCACTCCAAACCCTTGCAGTACTTCTTCAAGCATTTGTAAAGCATCATTTCCAGCAAGATGCCGTCATTAATGGCGGTCATTTTGACGTCCGGTTGTCTGTACCAGCACGGTTGTCCTCTTCGCGTGACGCTCTCATCCATGATGTCGTCGGCGACCAAAAAGTATGCCTGCAGGAACTCGATGCACCAGCCGACAACCATCGCTCGCTTGAGCTCATCTGGCGTAACCTCTTCGTTCTTAGCCGCTTTGAGCGCGCGGACGCCGTCGACGACCGCCAATCCACGGTTGAGTTTGCCGTGGGGCACGTTGTAGTGAATCATCCGCTTTATCCACTCTACCGCGATCGTGACTTGTTGATCGTCGACTTCATCTTGCACGAGTCCATCTGCGAGCTCTTCGAAAACTTTCAGGAACTCTTCTTTATCGCTGCCCGCCATCTTCACGTGTCGCTATCGTTTATTCGAACGCGCTGCCGTCACTTTGTGCCGCCGTTATTGATGAGGGTTAACGGACACTCACTCTGTGGAGCGAGTTATTTTTTGTCGAGTTTGGAGTCGGCTCGCACGCGGTGGAGATGGAAGCGAAGCATGCTTAGCGCTGATAACATAGTTACAAGTGGTGATGTATAACATGATGTAGCTTGGATAGGTAAAGTCACAAAATTGCTGTGCGTGCCATGTGCACACGTGGCTTGACGCACATTCCTTGGAAGTCGAAACGCGCCGACGACCATACACGGCGACCACACACTAACTCATCAGTGATGGGTCACGTCTGTCTCGAGTAGCTTTGAGAGATGGATGGCAAACTTGGCGGTATCCCCAGAGCGCACACGCATCTCAACAGAGCTTTCTGTTCCACTTTGCTTGTCCATAAACTTGAAAATGGCTGGTTGGAATTCGCTGTACGCGTCCCCGCCGTGTGAAGCGTGATCGATACCGCGCATTTCTTCTGACAATTTGATACGCAGAAGGTTGAAACGGCCCAAAATTAAGTACACTGGTACCATGATCACGCTGACCCATACGATGGTTGACAAAATGTACACAAGTGCAGCTCCAAATGTGTTACCCGCGTTGCTGCATCCATAAAAGGCTCCGCAACCGCTGTAATCATCACCGTAAGCTTGCTTGAGAAATCCTGGTCGACTCACTAATGACGCGGCGATCACACCCCAGATACCACCGCACAAGTGAATCGACACGGCATCGACGACATCATCAAGTTGGAAACGAAGCATTGCAGAGCTCGCTTGACGATAGAGGAAACCGGCGACGGCGCCGTTAAACATTGAGACACTCGGTTCTATGAAAGCAGCAGACGCTGAAATGGACACAAGCGCGCATAAAACACCTGAAATCATTCGAACAGGACGGAAAGAGCGCTTGTCTTGCCACATGTCGAGAGCCATTGTCACGAGGCCTCCGGTGGCGCCTCCGATAGAGTGCACCAAACCAACACGAACGACCGAGTTTAGGTGCGCGCCTTCGAGCGTTTTGATGCTGCCACAGTTGAATCCGAACCAACCATACCACATGAGTAAACCACCGATGACTTGAAACACCGGGCTCTGTTGTGGAAGCTCTTGCACGGTTCCCTTTGTTTCCGTGAAGCGTCCGTGACGAGGACCGATGAAGTACACAGCCCAAAGAGCAGACATTCCACCGACGATGTGTACGAATCCAGAGCCGGCATAGTCGATAACACCGACGCTCAAGAACTTAGCGCCGTCACGGACCGGATTGAGCCAGCCGTCGTCGGCCCAGACCCAGTGCATCACAACCGGAAAGATGACTCCCGACATGAGAAAGGCGATAAAGGCGTACGTCTGAAACCTGAACCGCTCCGCCACGGCGCCGGAAACAATCGTCGTAGCGGTTGCGGCAAAGCAAAGCGAAAAGAAAGCCTGCGCGTGCTTGCTCGCAACGACACCAGTAACTTCGAGAGAATTAAACTCGGGCGTGCGCATTGCGAATGCATTGCTCCCCGCGAATCCGCTCCCTTCACCCCATCCCAAGCCGTAGCCGATCAGGTAGAACGAGATGGCTGACACGCACAAATCCATAACATTCTTCAGTAGAATATTCTTTGTGTTTTTCACGCTCACGCTCCCAACCTCGAGCAAGGCGAAGCCCACTTGCATTACAAATACGAGCGTGGCGCAAACCATGAAGAAGATCGCATCCGCCTTTCTCACATCGAGTTTAAGCAGCGTCGTCCCGAGTTCCTCCTGAATCTTCGCGTCGATGGTATCGGTGACACTCGCGGCGAGCGCGGCGAGCTGCGCATCGGTCAGCTGAAACGACATGTCGACCTATCCCGACGGCGTCTGACGTGGGCGCAGCTCGGATTGGGTGGATTAACGGAATCGAATCCAATCCGATTCTCCAAATCCGCGGACTTGTGTGTCTTTTGGCGCCATAACTGTATACCCATAAAAGCGCACGCGTTGCGATCTCCGCGCCCCTCCGGGGGAACAAGAAACCAAATCTTCACCGTTCGTGAATCGTCACCAATGGTTCCCACGCGCGATTAACAGTACATCCATAACTTTATGGTTTAGCAATTTATCCTGCAAGTTATGGGAAATTCACGACGAAGGCCAACGGGGAGATAGATCTTTCTCCCCGTTGGCCTAACAGTTGCAGTTTATCGTAAAAAGTATGGATTTCAATGTTATATTAGTCGGTCTAAATCATACTTTACACACAAGCGGGCCATCAAATAGTACACATAATAAATAAATCTCGCTCGCGAAACGGTTGTCGACCCGTCCGTCGGTTCGCGTCGTCGTCGTCGTCGTCGGTCGCCGTCGTCTCTCTTTTTCGTCATCGAGGGTGACGAAGACCGAGGAGGGTCCTTGGTATCTTTCTTTCCACGAGTCCCGACTCGACGATTATACCTTTGGTTCAAAAAGTCAGACGGGTCGACCGAAAGGGAGTCCGTTCCCCGACGGTTGACGAATGTCTGTCGACGTCGTCGTCGTCGTAGTCGTCGTCGCCGTCGTCGTCGTCGGTCGGGAGACGCGCGCGCGAACGAGTCGCGTTGCGTCCGGGAGACTCGAGAGAACGCACGAACGGTTTCAAATCATCTCGTGGTTCGGAGCGACCGCGTCGTCGTCATCGTACTCGGGGCACGATTCGATTTTATTCCCTGTCATCCGACGGACGCGTGTCGTTTCGCGAGGAGAGGGGCCAGCGAATCGCACTGGGCGGGTGTCCGTCCATCTCGTCGGCGTGTGAGTCGTCGTCCGTTCGAACCGCGGCAAACACCATCGTAAGACGCATCTTGGTCGTGATATGGATTCGACGACGAGCGTGGGGATCGCGTTCGGAACCGCGGAGGTTGGTTTCCGAGGCGCGGGACTGGATTCGTACGGGTGGAAATTGACTCCCGGGGGCTCGTCGGCAACGACGACGACGCAGTACGGGACGTCCTACGATAGCGCAAGCAGCGCGCGAGAAATGGATGCGATGTATTCGCCGAGTGGATCGGATGATGGGGATTTTGGATCGATCGGAAAGCGTTCGTCGGGGAAAGGACGGCCGTCGAGTAGGCGGCACGCTAATCTTTACGTGAAGAATATTTCAGACCGCGTAGACGAGTTGACTCTGAGAAAGGTTTTCGAGACATGCGGTGAGGTGAGCTCGTGCTGTGTCATTCGGGACGTGTCGACAAATAAGAGCAGAGGGTTTGGGTTCGTCAAATTTGCCGAGGTTGAGATTGCAGAGCTCGCCATTGAAAAGTTCAACGGCACCGAGTACGCCGGAAAGGTACTCGAAGTCAAGTTTGCTAACACAGACGGCGATAGCGATGGCCAGAGCGGCGGTGGCGGTGCGCAGCCGAACGATAACATTTATGTCAAGGGATTACCTCCGAGTTGGTCTCAAGATGATTTGAAATCGTACTTTTCGCAGTTTGGGCACATTGTGGAGTGCCGGTTATTACACGCTAATAAAAGCACCTCGAGCGGTGCCCTCATCCGCTTCCTGCGAGAGTACGAGGCTACGGAGGCGGTTAAAAAGGCGAATGGGTTGACTCTCATCGGTAGCGCGACGTCTCTCGTCGTCCGGTACGCTGAGACGCAAAACAAGCCGAAGAAAACGCAAGGAAATGGCTCGACAGGCGGGGAAGATTCCACGCACAACGGCGCAGCGTTTCGCGAAGCGATGCCGAACACCGGGCGCATACCCTCTCATGATGGACTGAGTGAATTGCTCTCCAATGAAGAGGATTTCGCTGCGATCAATGTGCTCGGAACGTCACCGACGCATCGTTTCGGCAATCTGACTACTTCTGCGCCCGCGCCCGCTGGCTTTAGCTCAAACCAGTTATCGGCTAGCGGAAACGTTTGCGTGCAAAACTTACCTTTGCACGCTGACGACTTATTCTTGTACAAGACGTTCGCGCCGTATGGCGCCATTCTTTCGGCAAAGGTGATTCGTAACGACTGGAACGGCCTGTGTTCTGGAGTCGCCGTGCTCGTTTTTCGTAGACACACCGACGCGCTCACCGCGCAGCAATCGCTCATGCAAGCCGGCAGCTCGCTTAACGTGACTGTTCAAGCTCAACATTTACCACATTGATCATCACAGCGATACATGCGCAGTAAAATAAAGGATTGATGCGACTGTGCACACTTAACACAAGGCACTGGTTGCAGGGGCGACGAAAGCGTTGCGAGATATAAAATACTTTTCGATTGTTCACGATTTTAATATGTACCATTCGTCATTTATGACCATTACATCATGGCGCCGGCATCTTCTGCCTGCGCTTGTTTTTGTTGCTTGCGAGCCTCGGCGATGCGCTCTGCCGCATCGATGAGCTTTTCTGGAGTGCGCTCATTTTCTGCTAATAAGGCGTAGGCTTCGCGAAGCGTGGCTCGTTGCCTACTATATCTACTGAGCGACGGATTGATCGTTCTCCCTTCCTCGACACCAACATCGTCATCGTTGTCGTTTTCATCATCATCCGTCTCATCGTCGCTCGACGAGCCCACCGCACGACTCGCATCGACCAAGCTTCTCGTACGATCGGCAAACGTGCCGCCAGTAGCTTGCACCAATCGGGCTCGGTCTTCGTCGGCATTCGTCATATGTTCGAGTACGTACGCCGCTAGTTCCAACTTTCGTCGCTGTCTTCTTCTCTCCTTTCTATTGCGACGTCCTGGACCTCGGCGAGACGCTCTGCTTTCGTCAGTGTCGTACGCCGCATACTTTTGATAACGACCCGGCACAACCAACTGCGGTCGAACGTGTGTAGAGGTTGTGCACGCAGTGCAGCAGAATCCGTCCAATTCGTTTTTGCAGCTGTCACAAACAAGGAACAATCGGTTACAATCGACGTTTGGGCAGTTTCGGTGCGGCGGCGGCGCCTTGCTCTCGCCGCAGCAGTAGCATCGCAGCGTCGCCGCCTCAGCGCCGAGTTCGGCGCTTGGGCGCCCATCCGGAGCCATGGCAAGTCGGCTATCGAAAACGAAAAGGTGATCATCCCAGAGTTGGTCGTCTCTCTTGCCGTACTCATCAAAGTACGCCTGAACTCCGCCCTCGAGAGTCATGACGTTGGTGTAACCTTGTTGCCGCAAAACCGTCGAGTAGACGTCGCAGCGGATTCCGCCGGTGCAATACATCATGATCGGCTTGTCTTTCTCCACTTTTGCGAGTGGGCCCAAACCTTCTTGGACGTTGGTGTACACAGTTTCGCGGAAAGACTCTTGAACGGGTCGCTCAGCGCCTCTAAAATGACCGACATCCCACTCGTATCCGTTTCTCACATCGAGCAACAGTGGAGCGTCATCCGCACCAGAGTTGACCTTGATCAAGTTTTCGTGCCACTCCTTCGGAGAGAGCGGTTTTGCTCGCGCCTCGCGATCCGTCAACGGCAGATGATTCGTCCCTCCCTCAAGCTGCACAAGATTGGGCTTGTACCGCAACGCCAGCCTAGGGTGCGCCTGCGCCTCCATCGGATACACCGAGACTCTCATCCCGGCAAACCTCGGATCCGAATCCACCCATTTTGCGTACGCCTCCCCTTCGCGTTTCCTCCCCGACATTTGCGCGTTGATCCCTTGCTCGTTGACGTAAATCCGTCCTCTCAGTTCCCACCCATTCTTCGCGATGTGCGCCCTGTGTCGCTCCACCTCAGCCTCTGGGTCCTCAATCTCTGCGAACCGAAAGAACGTAATCAACTGATACGCCGGTTCCCCGTCGGCGTCGTCGGATTCGTCGTTCTCGCGGTCTCCTCGCGGGCCATCTGACGTCGCGTCCACCACCGCGCGCGTCGTCGAGCTCCACACCCCGCGTCGTCCAGACGGCGCGCACCTCGGTGCCCGGTACGCACTCCCAGCGCTCGGCGGCGTCGAACACCCTCGTCCACGCGCCGTCACCGTCGCCGCCCGGGCAAATCGCGCCGCCAACGCCGCGCGCATCGTCGTCGGCGGCGGCGGCGGCAGCGGCACCGAACTCTGTCGTCGTCCGTCGCAATAGCGACAAAGCGACGAAGCGGGCGGCGGCGGCGGCGGGAGGGGTCGACCGTTCATGAACCGTCGTTTTGTGTCCTAATTTATTTTACAGTTTTTATCCTGCACCAGTGTCCAAGAGATGTTATACTGAATACACATAGAAAGACGCCACCAAGAATGAGTCCACGCACGCGCGAAGTTGGTTGGAGGCTCGACAGAGACAGACTCGAGGGAGACGACGACGGACGACGTGTGACGATGGCATCGAACGCGACGGTGCGGAAGACGACGCTCGCGGCGGCGCTGTCAAAGATGCAGTCGCCGGATAAGGGTACGCGATAGGATTTTTTCTCGACGAGTGGTTGGATGGTTGGACTGTTTTTCGCTTTCCTGCACTGACTGATTGTTTGATTGATTGATTTGTAAACGACGGAACCGACGATTGTTTTCTTCTTGTCGATGGATGGTTAGACTGACGGTGAGGTGGTGTCGGTGACGGTGCGTGCGTGCGTGCGTGCGTGCGTAGATTACAGATACATGGCGTGTTCGGACGTACTGAATGAACTGTCGAGGGAGGGGTTCGACAAATTTCCTTCGAGGGAGACCGAGACGGCGGTGTTGGACGCGGTGACTCGCGCGGTGTTCGATGCGTCGACGGATGTGGCGTCGTTGGCAATCAAGTGCGTGTCGCTGACGCTGAGGAGGGGCGATGGGACGTCGAGCGAGCGGGTGTGTAGGGAGTTATGTGGGTATGTGTCGGGTTCGGGAAAGGACGTCGAGCGACGCGATGCGGCGGCGATGTGCTTGAAAACCATCGTCAGCGAGCTCGGGGGGGTTGAAAATGAAGCGCAAGAGGCGACTCTGAGAGTGTGCGTACCGGCGCTCGCGGACATGGTCGGTTCGTCGGCGAGAGACGGAGCTAGTGGTGAGGAGATGAACGTCGCGGCGGAGGCGGTGGACATTTTGCACGCCATGATGACGAAGGTAGGAAGCATGGCGGACGCGCGCATAAATCAAGACGACGGGGACAAGCTGTACGAAGTTTTGTTGAAACACCTCGAGCACGGCAAATCTGGCACGAGAAAGCGTGCGGCACAGTGTATGGCGCTCTTGGCGACGTCGATGAATGACGCCTCCATGGACGCGCACGTGAATACGGTTTTGGCGGCGCTGCAGGCGAAAATCGCGTCAAACGGAAAGAGCGAACTGTACTCCTTCGTGCTCGGCGCGACGGCTCGGGCGATTGGTTTTCGATTCGATGCGCGCGCGGCTGACGTCGTGTCCACTCTTTTGCAAGTGTGTGAATTGTCGACGGAGGACTACGACGAGGGAGCCATCACGAACATGGAAGCCGCGTTGCAAGCGATTGAAAACATCGTCTCTTCGTGTCCTTCGAGCGTTCAAGGCGGCGAGCAGACGTCGACTTTCGTGTCGCTCGCGCTCAGATACATCGCTTACGATCCGAACTTTGACGACGAGGGTATTGAGGACATGGACGCCGGCGAAGAACAGGAGGAGGAGGAGTACAGCGATTACGAAGATTACGACGACGAAGACGAAGATGAGAGTTGGAAGGTTCGTCGCGCGGCAGCCAAACTCCTCGGTTCCATCATCACCACGGTGAATGAACTGGCTCTCTTGGAGTGTTACGACGATATTATGGGCAAAGTTCTCGTCCGGACGAGAGATCGCGAACCGAGTGTCCAGTTGGACATCTTCTCCATCGTAGAGACAATGATTCGCACCGTGGTTAAATTGCGCGCGAACGACGTCGAATGCCAGATCAGTCTCAAGCTGAGGACGTCGACGATGGATTTGATCCGCGTCGCTATTCGAGAGACGGGTTCAAAATCGTCCAAGACGCAGATTGCCGCCTACACTTTGCTCGACTCGCTCGCCAAAGTCTACCCAGACGTGTTGTCTGGAATACTTAGCGAAGAGGTTACGAGCTCGCTCATGAATATCGTCGGAAGTTGCATCGGTGACCAAGACGGTGAAAGTTCTGCTCGCATGGAGGCTCTTTCTTTCGTTTCCGCCGTGTGCAAATCGAGCAATCTCGACGCCATGGAGACGTTTGTCCAGGCTCTGTTGCCTCAGATTTTTGCAGCCATGAATGACAAGTATTACAAGATTGTCGTTCACGCGCTCGACGCGTGTGCGTCACTTGTGCGTGTTCTTCGTAGAGACGAAACGAGTGTTGTGTCTCCCGAAAACGCTGCGCACATCAAGTCCCTTCTAGATGCGGTGCTCAACAAGCTCGGCTCGGCGGATGAAGATCAAGAAGTCAAAGAGGCGGCGATACATGCGTGCGCGGTCATTTTGGCTCAATTGAACGATCACGTCGACGCCCAGGATCAGTCGCGCGCGCTCGGTCTATTGCTAGAGCGCTCGCGTAACGATGCGACTCGCCTCACTGCCGTTCGCGCCGTGACGATGGTTGCTGGTTCGTCTCGCGCACTCGATTTCTCCGCCGTGGCGGCGTCCATGGCGAGAGAGTTTACCACTTTTTTGCGTAAAGCAAACAAGTCTCTGAGAGAAGGCGCCCTACTCGCGCTCTGTGCGCTCGTCGCTTCGCACGAGTCGGCGCTGCAAGACCAAGACGTGCATCCCATCGTCGTCGAGAGCTCTGCTCTCGTCTACGAGGATGACTTGCATCTCGCTACGCTCGCCATCAGCCTCTTGGCGAGTATCGCGTCCGCCGCCAATCGCTTCAGCGTATCGAGCAAAGAGATTGTAAATACGTCGCTCGCTTTGGTACTCGAAGTTACGAGATCACCACTTGTGCAGAGACAGACGCTCAAGTCGATCCAAGCGTTGTACCGCTCGCTCGTCTCCGCGGGACTCGTGCCGTTTCAATCGTTGCTCGACGCTTTGTCGGACATTCAAAAGCTCAAATCGGTGGACAACCACTTGATCGCGCACAGTCTCGCCAAGTGCGTTGCGACGGTGTGTGTCGTTGCGGGAAACGAAGCGATTAAGGACACGATGAACAAATTGAAGACGAAACTCGGCGGCGGCGCGACTGGAATTGAAGCCATCCACTCGCTCTTGTGCGTCGGAGAGATAGGACGCTTACACGACCTCTCTCAGGATTCCAACGTACAAGAATTGCTCTTTGAAGCCTTTGAAAACAACACTGACGACGTCAAGGGTGCGGCGGCGCTCGCACTCGGTCGCGTTGCCGTCGGAAATCGTGATGCGTACCTGCCGCTCATCACTTCGAGACTTGAAGGCGAAACTGTGGAGCATCAGTACTCGTTGCTTCAGTCGTTGCGCGAAGTCATCGTCGTCGGCGATTTGGATGCCCAAGCGACGGAGAAAATCATGGATATGTTGTACAAGCAGACCAACTCGGCCGAAGAGGGTGTGCGCAACGTTGTCGCCGAGTGCCTCGGTCGTCTTGCGGCGGCGAATCCGGCGCAAAAGGTTCAAGAGTTGCGTGAGCGATTCTCCGCAGCGAGCTCCTCTGCTCTGGAAAAGGCAACCTTGGTGTCCGCCGTCAAGTTTGCGGTGTTGTCGAGCGAAAAGGGTAGCTTGACAAAGATTCGCGGCGAGCTGAGACTGAGTGATTTCTTCGCGGCAATGTCGGACGCGAATGTAAACGTGCGCGCCGCCGTCGTCAAGACGCTCAACGCCGTGACGCACCGCGAGAGCACGCTCGTTACCCCACTTATGGCTGATGTTTTACCCGTGCTGCTGACGCAGACGGCGATCGTACCAGAACTTGTCCGAGTCATGGATCTCGGTGCCTTTAAGCACACCGTAGACGAGGGATTGGATTGTCGAAAAGCCGCCTTTGAGTGCGTCAACACGATGCTCGATTTGTGCCCCAACTTGTTGGACGCTCGAGCGCTCGTCGCGACGCTTCCGAGCGGTCTCGGCGATCACTACGACATCAAAATGATTGCTCACACGTTGTTGCTCAAATTGAGCCAAGGTGCTGTGCCAAACTCGACGGATGCCGTCCTCGCCAGTCTGGATTCTTTCTGCGAGCCGTTGGACAAGACGCTCACGGCAAGAATGAAGCGAGACGCCGTGCAACAGGAGATTGAACGCAACAACGATTTACTCCGCGGCGCTCTGCGTGCGGTGCGATCGATCAATCGACACGGGGTTACGAGTGGCGCAAATGTCGTCGATTCGTGGAAAAAATTCAACGCTGACGCCGTGGATGGTAACGAAAAGGTGGCGCACATCGTCGCGGAACTTGATGCGGAGGCGTCGGCGGCGCCGAACAACAGCGGCGCCGAACAGAAATAGAAGAAATGTAGTAGAAGTGTGAGTGAAAAATAGTGTTGACGATGATAAATTGGATAAATTGGATGTGACTAAACGGTACGTACTACCGGGGTACTCTAGTAACGTCTCGATCGACTCTCCTCCATATCTTCGAGCATCAATTCGCGCTCGAAGTCCATAGCCTCGTCGATGCGTTCGCCTTGGTGCAACATGCGCTCCGCCTTTTCGCTAACACCCATGGAACGCATAGAGTCTTCGCAGTACTTGTCCCAACACCAAGAAGCCTGTTGGAGCTCGTAGCGAAGACGCGCTCGATCGGCGGCTTCGCGCATGGCGAGAAAGGCGGATGTCTTACCCTTACTCATCTCGATCTCGAGCGCCAAATCTGCGATGGCCTGTTTTGAGAACACGAAAAAGAAAACACAAGTTGTTATATCTCGTCAGTCGTCGAGTTTGAAAAGAAAAGTTAAATGCACGTGGAAAACTCTTCGTCACCGTCATCGCCATCGTCGTCGTCGTCGTCGTCGTTTTCCTTCTCCTTTTTGGTGGCGAGTAAATACGATTGGCTACGGAAATGGATGGCGCATGTTTGTCCGCACGATTTGCGACTCGGTGTTCCACAATGCTGTTTTCGTCATCGCCAAAAGGAAACAAGCCGCCAAAAAGTTCAAGAAAGGAAGAGAGAGCAAAAGATGCGAGAACACACGCACCTGTTGAATCGGGGGCAAAGTCGAAGACGAGCCCGAGTTGTAGCTCTCCAAACGCTCAATCTTGCGTTCGCGCGCGCGTTCCGCCACTTCAAGCACGAGACAGAATTCGTTATCCGTCTTTGCCTTGACGTAACCCATCAAATCAAAGTATTCACCATCCTTGAACGTGAAATCACCCGGTTCGTTCAGGTGCATTCGCTGCACCTTTTCCAAAACAGAACCTCGCGGCGCGTCCACCTCCTTGTACACCGGGTCATACCAACTATCGCCGCCGTCGAGCCACTCTTGTTCGGTAATAATGTCTTCCGGCGGGTGCATGGACGACGATGACGGTGCCGCGCCGAAATCACGGCCTCTTCGACCGGAAGACGACGACGACGACGCACCCGATGCCGTCAAATCTTCATCCATGTCCACTCCCAAAAACGTGTCGTCGTCGAACCCGCTCGGCGCGCGAGCGCTCAACGACCCCTCGCGTCCCGCCGACGCGCCAATCCGACCGCCGCCGAACCCGACGCTTCCATCATCGTCTTCGTATTCGTCGTCGTCGACGTCGTCGTCGTACGCACCGAACGCGCCGAACGCGTCTTCCTCCTCCTCGTCGTTCGCCGAAGAACCCCTCGCTCTGAGCGCCGCCCTCCTTCGCGCGCGTCGCGCCACGCTCGCGCGTCGCGCCATGGGCGAGCGCGCGCCTCCATCCGCGGACGCCAACGATACCTCGCGTCTTCTCTGCGTTCTCAGCGTCGCCGCGAGTCCTCGTTCGCGCGCTCCGGCGTTCGACGACGACGACGACGACGTCGTCGTCGAGTTGTTGTTGGAGGCGCCGCCAGCCGTCGCTGCCGGGGACCTCGCACGCGGGGCGCGGGGCGGGGCGAACGCCGATAGTCTGGACGACGACGGGGACGAGGACGCGCCGTTGTTAGCGGTGGCTCTCGCGCGCGTGCGGAGCGTCGTCGGTGATCGCGTCGGTGCTCGCGCGAACATGTTCGATCGCTCGCGAGTGGCGCGAACACGACAGGACGAGGTGAGACAGACGGAAGAGCACCAGCACCATGCATCCCGGTAACCTTTTTCGTGAATCGCGCACTTTGTAAAAATTTGGGTTTAGTATTTCCAATCGACCATTCATGACTCAAAAAGTACATCGTCGTCGTCGTATTCGACGTATTCGACGTCGTACGCACCGAACGCTTTAATTTACAAAAAATTTTTTTGACGAAAAACAAAAACCATACGACACGCGGGGTTCCCGGCTGGTTCCCCAGCTAGTACTAGTCACGCCCAACGAGGTATAGCTTCGAAGTTCCAATGGGTTTCGGCTCTTTTCTCGTGGTTTGATCGTATGAT